>Ga0099822_1001542_pt1 | contig 27095 bp, 10 predicted proteins | sample CowpeawhiteBW_FD_76839 | JGI IMG/M metagenome (GOLD analysis project Ga0099822, IMG submission 76839) | Root nodule microbial communities of legume samples collected from California USA - Cow pea white BW | ecosystem: Host-associated > Plants > Roots > Nodule | place: USA: California | collected... | reverse complement strand
TATATATATATATATATATATATATATATTTGTATATTTTTTTTATATTCATAAAAATTTTATTTTATTTTAAAATTTATATAATTTTAATATTTCTTTTAATTCGTATTAATTATTTATAACTATTTTTATAACATTAAATTACAAAATTATTCTCTTTTTTCATTAAGGGTATTTTGGTAATTTTTTAAATCTATTTATTTTTACAATTTATTTTATCCATCATATCAATCAAATCTTTCACTAACTTCCATAAAATTTATCTCCAAATCTACTCACTTTACCCTCTAAATCCACTCAAAAAAACACACAAATTCATCTACCCAAATCTATACAAATTCATCTTCACACTCTCTCCCAAATTCATTCCCCCAAGTGAACACACCCTTAATCTCTATATTTTAGTTGTATATTTCAGTGATTTTATATGGTGCATCAGATATTTTAGAAATATGTAAGGGTAAAGGAATGAATATATTGTTTTTCGATCTGGTTTAATACACCAAGGTCTTTTTATTTTCTAAAATAAAACTTCAATGATATTATGATATGTAATAGTTAAGTTTCTATACAAGTGGAACTTGATTCTTAACAGTAGATTAATTAAAGGTTTCGAAGATGTTGAAGATGTTTGGTTGCGTACTGGGTGACAGAACACAGAAAAAATGGAAGTGAGGAAAATTGGCTACTACTTATTCAACTATTAGTACACAGAATATTTTAAATTTGTTCTTATAGAATACTAAACACTATTTTTAATTCTAGTATAGTTAAAATAATGGAAGAGGACTCTAATAAATTAATGCACACATTTAAAAGTTGGAAATGATCCTATTAAAACCCATTAACCTTCCCTCCAGATTTAACCTCCATATTTAATAAAAAAATAGAAAAATTAAATAAATTATTTATTAAAAATCCACTCTGTTCTAAATGTCACAGTAATAAATCTAATTTATTAATAAAAATTTAACAAATTAAAAGATGTCAAAGGCGCTTTTATTTATGTAAAAAAAATTAAAACCTAAGTTATTTAATAGAGAAAAATGATATTTTAACCTGTAAAATTTAGACAAGTTTCTTTTTAATTCGAGATGATATATTTTAATTGATTTTTCATTTTTTAATTTTTTATACTTTAAAATTGTTTAAAAGATCTTATCTCAAATTATAATAATAATAAAAATTGTAAAAATTTAGTCATCAAAATATTATTATTTATCTAATAAAATTATTACTATTTTTGAAGAGGTTGAAGAAGGAAGAAAAAGGGAATTTTGAAAATGAGAAAGTGAAAAATGACATATAATCTCTCCTCCACATCCTGGTTGTTGAAGAGTTGAGTGTAGTATGCATTCCTCACCTCATCACTGTGTTCCCTCTCTTCTCTATGTGACTCGCACTCACAACAACACATTCTCACTCTCTCCCAAACCCTAACCCTTCAATTCCCAATCAATGGCCATCCTCTCTCAATCCACTGCCAGTTTCTCACCTTCCTTCGTCTCCACTCGCTCCGATTTCACTCGCCTCACTCGCTTCCCCTGCCGCGTCACCTTCCGCCGCGGCCTCGCCGTCTCCTCCTGCTTCAACTCCTCCAAGTCCCCTGGCGCCGGGGGGTTCCTCTCGCCGGACAACGGCGGCGAAGTCTCATACGAGCTGCACCACGACTTCTCGCCGCAACGCCGCCGAAGTGGCTCGCCGGTGTTCGTTACGCTGCCGGTGAATTCCGTCAGCCGGGAGGGCGGCCGAGTCTTGAGGCCCAAGGCGATGATGTTCTCGCTCAAGGCGCTCGCCTCGGCCGGCGTCGAAGGTGTCGTGGTCGAGATTTGGTGGGGCTTGGTTGAGAAGAACAAACCTAGGGTTTACGACTGGAGAGGGTACGAGGAACTTGTTGCGATGGCATGCAAGTGCGGCCTCAAAGTTCGAGCGGTTCTCGCGTTTCATCAGCATGGCGCGGGACCTGATGATCCCAATTGGTATGTGGAAATTGGATCCCCACGTTAGCCATAAAATGACCAAAACAGTGTATAAACCTGAGGATAATCTATAATTTACAAGCTAGCTCTTGTTACCGAACTAGTTTTACACTCAAATACTTAGATGATATCTGAACATATGGATGTTGTTGTTTTCACACATTCTTAGATGATGTCAAGACCTATCCTGATATTGTTGTTGTACATATAGGACTACCTATGGTTATCTAGTGCTACAACCTTCGTTATGTTTAGTCCTGTGAGGGAGTGTGGGAACTTTATCTTTGACTAGTGATATGACTAGAATAGTGTATATAAACAGGAAACAACCCTTACCTTAGCTTTTGGAGTTGAGTCAATGTCCAAGTACAAATTGTAGGAGTAATTTCTTTTTCTTATTATGTGATTTAATAGTATGTGGAAATAATAATTCTGGTTGTGTAATTTTTTTATTCAATACTGTATTGACATTTGCCCTGGGTTTTGTGTTGATCGAAGTAGAGTTGATTTGGTTTATTTTGAATTATTATTACTATTTTTGTAGGTAGGAATTGTTTCCTAGTCATGAGCCTCATACTCTGGAAGTTTGTCCCCCTTGTGTAGGATACCGCTTCCTCTATGGGTGCTTGATGAGATAAAGAAAGATGTCGAGTTAGCATATTGTGACCGGTTTGGAAGAAGAAATATCGAATATATTTCCCTTGGATGTGATATTCTTCCTGTGCTGTGTGGGCGTTCTCCTATTCAAGTGTATGCTGATTTTATGAGGAATTTTAGGGACACTTTCAGGTCTTTGCTTGGTGTTATAATTACAGTAAGGTTCTATGATGAATTTGGTTTGTTACAATCCCACAAGGGTTCAAATTCCAGATATTATTATTATTATTGTTAGATTTGTTGTAATTATTTATGTCATTCTGTTCGTGTTGCAGGGTGTACAGATTGGCATGGGTCCTGGTGGTGAACTAAGATATCCTTCCTTCTCTCCACAAGAGCCGAATTTGGCATGGTCTCAAGAACTTGGAGAATTTCAATGCTATGATAAGGTAGGTAGAAGATTCAGATTTAGGCACTAGTGTTTGTTGTGTTATTGTTGCTCTGTATTATGAGAAACTTAAGTGGGGTTAGTATTGTGCTTGACTTTCCTTCTGTCTTGCTTGCCACTTGCCAGTATATGCTTGCTTCTCTGAATGCCTCTGCAAGAAATATTGGAATGCGTGAATGGGGAAATGGTGGCCCATTTGGTGCTGGAAGTTTGATGCAAAATCTTGAGCATACTGATTTTTTCAAAAATGATGGTGGTTCTTGGGACACACCATATGGTAAATTTTTCCTTGAATGGTACTCAGGTATGTTGCTGCTGCATGGGGAAAGGATTTGTAGGGAAGCTGAAACTATATTTAGGGGTACAGAGGTCCATATATCAGCAAAATTGGCTGTCATTCACTGGCACTATGTCACACAATCCCATCCATCAGAGTTAACTGCTGGCTATTATAATACTTTTAACCGGGATGGATACTTATCCATTGCTCGCATGTTTAGTAAGTATGGATTCTCAATGTGCTGCTCCTGTTTTGAAATGCAAGATGCAGTAATGCAGAAGATCAATCCAGATGGTAGCCCTGAAGGTTTTCTTAGACAGCTTTTGTTGGCTGCTAGACTCTGTGACCTAGCACTTGAAGGTCAAAATTTTTCAACTAATTTGGATGATGGTGCATTTACCCAGGTGCTGAAGATGTCAAAATTTTACTCGAATGGGATAGAGAAGCGGCCTTTCTCGTTCAACTTTGTAAGAATGGATAAAAGATTGTTTGAATCCCGAAATTGGGATCGGTTTACTCGTTTTGTAAGACAAATGTCTAATGGAAATATTTTTCGAGCCAGATTATATTCTGTTGGTGACACACGGTTTAAGACCGCACCAGTGATGCCAGAGGCGAGATTGTTGTACCACCTATATCAGTACTCTTGAAACCAGTCTTGACCTTTGTTCTTTAGGCCTATTTAATATCACTGCATTCGTTGCAAGAAAATCTGATGACCTCTGGTCTAATGTTGTGAAATGTGTAGTAACTGCTGATTCTTCAAATGATTCTTTTATTGCTTTCCGGCAAGAAGTTACTTCCCCTAAGGTAAACACATTATATTTGCCTTCCAGTTTTTTTAGATGGGTGGCATGTTATATACTTAACTGTATTTGGAGTGGACAGAGATATAATTTAAAACTAGTTACTGCTGAAATTTTGAGCCCTTCTTTCTAATGTTCTGTTGACATGAACTCCTGGTATGCTGGTTTTATATAGCTGTGATATGCATCTTAATATCAATTGACTGCTGATCTCCTTTCTCTAACTTGTGCACATTGACCACCACTCTTGTTACAATGGTGATGGTAAATAGTCATTGATCTCTGGAACTTATTTTCTATGGAAAATGTCAGTGCGTGCACGATGGGTGGCAAAATATGTAGAAAAACATAATGTAACATTTTTTGTTGATGTTTAGTGTTTAGATGCACAACATAGGCAATTTTGGATTTGGTGCTGGGGGGTTGAACCTTGAGGACCAATGACACTTCTTGGGGTTTCCCTTGTCATGAATTAAGGGTTTGTCCATTTCCATGAATACCTTTCACTTTTAGGTGTTAAGTTAACAACTTGTCCAATTTCCGGCTTATATTTTTGTACTTTTTATATACGTTTAAAATCATACTGTGAAGCAAGTATTATGTATCATCCATTGTTTTTTAATTTTCAAGAAAATAAATTGCATAGTGTGACAAATTTGTCAAAAAGTTTTGAACTACGTGGAGTATGGGTAGTTAGTTTAGAATAAATTATGTAAACTAAAACTACACTCCCACCAGGCTTGGAGCTACTGTAACATTAACTAACCCAGATCATGAAATTGTTAAATAACAGGATCTTATCAGTGCTGAATTTTGTAGTCATGTCTTATATTAGTATATGCTATCATATTATATGCATTCGATCAAATTATCACAGCATAAAAATATTTTTTTATAAGATCAAGCTATATTATTCTTTCACTTGATTTTTTACTTCAATTTAGTCCATGGTTAGTATGTAATCTAAATGTTAATAGATGTTAAATGTATTTGAAGTGATTATAATGATGAGTACTCAACGGCGCAAGATATTTAATAATGAAAGTTAACAATAATTTTTATTAAGTATTATTTTAATAAATATATAAATGTTTTTATTAACAATTAAATAATATACTAATAAAGTATCAAAATTACTTTATTTTGGAAAATTAAAGATCATCTGCAAATTTTAAATTTTATAACATCAAATAATTATAGAATAAAAATTTTATATTCACGAAGCTAATTATGAGATTCTCTTTGACAATATTTTTAGTCTCTCATTTGTGAACTAAATCCGTAGAGTTTATTCTTTTGTATTTTGCGGTGTTATATGAGTCTCAATTATATTAATTATTTCTTGTCAACATTTTCTCAAGTGGTGGTATCTGTATAATTATTTTTTCTATATATTAATTTATATATTGGTTTTTAAGTCAGCATTTATGTTACATCATAATCAATGATAAGAAGGATAAATACCAAATGCACCCAGGGATCCCACATTTGAACCAGTGTACAGAGAAAGTTCAAATTCCCTAAACCGGGTGTACACATAACAATATTGCGAAATAATGTTTATTGGTGTATTTACAAATTTAATTTGTTAATTTCGTATACTTATAAGCTTGTTCAGTTGACAAAACATTAATAAATAATACTTATTTTTTAAAATGATTGCAATAAAATAATCATTGTAAAACATTTAACATATGAGATTAAGTTTTTATTATTTTAGGTCATGTCTCTATGACTGTGAAGTTATTATGGCTGAATGACTGTCATTGTGTGCCTTTGAGCATGAGTACAGTACTGCCTACTCAAACAGCTGTTGCAAAATAACTTTTTTTCTTTTTTTTCACCATAGGTTGCCTCTCTAAGCACTTATTCCTTACGCTAAAAGATTGAAATAAGTTCTAATAAAAAAAATAGGTATTTGAATAGAATCCAACTTTTACATAAATAATAAATATGATAAGAACAACGACAACATTCTTGAGTTTTAAAAAGATTGCGGACTTAATTATATATATATATATATATATAATATAAATAAAAACAACACAAACCGAGATATAACATGTTTTTAACATTTTTGATATACTGATGAAAAGAATCTAATTAAATCAATATCTCAAAAGTTAAGAATTAATTAAAACAAAAATAAAAACTTATTACCAAGTTTTTAATCAAAATTGAGATGACATGAGTAATTAGATATTTTTTTTTTATAAAGTAATGATTCTTGAAAAAGAATCTTAGTCAACAGGAAAACCACAAATATAAAAGAAAAGAAAATTTCAACGATCCGTAACACAGTGGTTGTTGCATGTATTCTGAAAATCCCATGGATATTGTTGATCCATCAATATTGATTTGGATTTTCAGCAACCCTAGTTCAACTCGGTAATCATGTTCCCTTTGAAACCAAAACACCCTCATCTTCTTATGACATTGCATACCTCTGCATGAAAGAAAAAAAAAAAACACTATATTATTTCTGATAGGTTTCAGCCACAGAGGGAATTGTCACACACTTAGTCAACTTTTTTTTTTTTTTTTTTCTGGGACGTGTCTATTTAGATATATTGATATCTCCAATTCCAATATTAGCCGTTGTGGTATAGTGTCTGTGGGTACTATTTAGTGCGTGCCACCTCATTTCGACCTTCAAATCATTCGTCATATTGACTTTAGCAGAAATATTCTCTACAAATTAATAAGCATGTTAAAATTTATCATTCGTTTTATTTTTCTCATGTAGCATGATTAGTTTGTAAAATTGATGGTTTCCATTGTTTGTACATGCTGAGATGATGCTCCGACATGCCTTATAAATGACGTGTTTCATATGTATCGGATACCCGATACTTATACGATATTTGTAGGATACAATATGTTCAATTTGAAAGATATTTTTTATTTTTGGCATGATTTTTATTATTAAAATAAGGAATAAATCTGATTCTATCACTACTTTTTGCATATTAGATATTAGATAGATAGATTGAATTCATTTTTGTGTTAATTGACAGTTTCAAACTTAACATGTATATACATATCGTGTTCCGTGTCCTATGTTTTTTCAATTTAGCCGTATCTCTATATCCGTGTCTGTATCCGTATCCATATCCGAACAATATAGGCTGAGATTGAACTACAATTTTCTGTTCTGATGAAATATTCTTTTGTTGCCCAGAAACAATATGTTGTACCTATTCTCTGTTTTTTTCTATTTAATCTTAAAAAAATTAAAGTAAATAATATTCTTACAATGACACAGCTGGAAAAGAAAAACCAGCATGAAAATTACACATCATGATAATGTATAAGCAAAAGGTTGACAATGTTGAATGAGATTACTTCTTATCAATAACAAAGATTTAGATTGGACAAGATTGTTTATTAATCTATACTGATTGAGTACACAATAGAAGGGTCAATATGAGCCGAGAAAAGCCAAGCAGAGGTAGCTAGTGCAACACACATGTAAAGTGCTAATTTGTGAGTTACTTTTGGCATGTAGAATGAATATTTTTCCTATTCAAAAAAATATTTTTGGTCCATTTTTAACTTACCATTTCAATTATCTTTTAATTATTTTTTTTTTATTTTTTTTAGTAGTGTGATGTGATAATTTGAGGGTGATTGGAATGGTGGGTTAAGAATCAATAAAAAAGAGTGAGTCAAAATATTATTATCCTAAAAAAAATCAATAACCAACAAGCATGTATATAAAAAGTAATGTTGAATTTCTAACTAATGTTTGGACTTGCATTTACAATTTATGTATATCGTTATTTTTATATCAAATTGGAAAATGTGCGAAAGTTTCACATAGTAGCGGTTAAAAATCTAAGTGTAAGTCAAAGTTTTTCATTGAGTAAAAATAAGAAAGTTGAATACTATATAAAGATGAAGGCCCATCATCGTCTTAATATTTTAAGTTGAGAGTAATATCAATTTCTTGTATAAATGTACTCAGATGTGTTGTATCTCCATGATGAAACCCCTTCTAAAATTACCTGATAGTAACCTCATCATTGATGCAGAAAATCATCAAAAGACATGTATAGAGATATTTTTACTTCCTTTAGGTTCACTTTACATGATCTCAAAAAATAGTTAAAATGAAATTAAATACACATAGTAATTGTTTAAAACCAATTTGATGAAAACAAGTTAATTAAGTTCCATAAAACTATAAAGTTAAGAGACAGTGAATAAAGTTGACTTTACCCACATGAAAGTCCACAATCCACATGTATCCTGAGATTACTTTTTTTTTTTTTACTTTAGTTTCAACTTACAAGGCCAATTTTCCCATTCTAACCTCCCTCTCTCTCCCTTCAAAAGAAAAAAGGGTTCATTCATCAATTCTCATTCACTTTCTCATATAAAAAAAGATCCGTATTCTCTCATTTTCTGTCATCTTCAAAGTTCAAACTCTTCCTACAACTTTATGGATCCTAAGCTCAGATTCTCTGTTGTCATCTTCCTTTTGCTCTTTGTTGAACTGTCTCCAGGTAAGCATCTTCTGCACAAACATATATTATATTATATATGCTGTCAGAATAAATCACAACTAATTAATTATTCAACCAAGTATTCATTTTCTGTGAATTTCTTGCAGCTAGAGTAAACAGCTTGAGGATGAGAGTGGATGTGGTAAAATCACCAACCAACAAGGTAAAGTATTCATCACATGCAAACAAATTTTTAAATATCAGATTAACAATTCATTTATTCCTTACAAAGTACGTAATTGTGCTTTACTATTGCTTAATCAATCAATAATCACAAGTTTAACCATCTTTTAATCAGTGCATATACAATGAACACCGATTAGAGAGATAAAAAAAAAAGACTAATACCGAAAATAAGACAGATTTACCGTATATAAATAGGTGTAAATATCGTTTTATAAGTTGATTTTGTAGAATTAAGTTAAACTAAAATGAAATCATTGTATTTGGAAATATGTGAGCCTAATTAACATTACTCAAATTATTAATTAAATACCTTTTTATTGTTGAAGGTTTCTTTTGAGATGAAGGGAAGAAGGGTTTTGAAGCTTGACACTGATGACTACAAAGAATATGGTGCTAATCCACGGAATGATCAAGGAAAAACCAAGCCTCACGCTTGAAGTTAACCTCTTATGCTGCATTTTTAATACCATATTATATATATTTGCATGGAATGAATAATTCAAGCCAGTTCACATTTCTGGTTTCTGAAAAGCACAAGAAAATATATATGTAGCAATACATACAATATATATATATATATAGGTATTTATAAAAGTTGACAGCAGAAGATTTCCTTCTTCTATAAGAGTTTTATGTTTCTGTAATGTTAAAAGGAAATGCTGAAATATATTTAAATACCAGAAACTGTTAAAATTTGTATCGAGAAAATTTATGCTTTTTCTTCATTTCTTGTTTAATTGATCTTTGATGATTGTTGATGAATGGCTTGTTTGGTTTCACAGCTTCATATACATTACTATTAGCAGACATAATCTGTGTTTTTGTGGTGAGATTCTAACTGGTAAGTGGTAATGACGTGTGTTAAAATTGGTTAAATATATTATTTACTTAATACTACTTTGGATACACTCATTTATAAATTAACTCTTATATTAAATATTACAGGACGGATACCATTAAGATTTAATTAGGTTTTTAATCTATAAAATTTAGAATAATTATTTATGTTCATATTCCAAAAATTTAAAAAGAAATTATTCTCTCGAAATTGGAAAAAAGTTATGATTTTAATCTCGAACAATATATTTGAGGAACAAAACAAAGTTTTAAACTCCACAACGTATACTTTATAAACCCTAAATCTTGAAATATATAATTCCTTTAAAACTCATTTCTGTTCTTCAAATTGATTAAATATTTCGGAACTAGTTTTTTTTTTAATTTGAGAGATTCCATAATTCAAAGATTAAAAATATAATTAAATTTAAAATTAATATTATAATTTTTGTCTCCTCTTTTAGATCCAATAACATGATATATAAGAGATACTGAAGTACGTAGAATGAATGAGAAACTAATAGCTAATTCTAAAGACAATAGAAATATAACATTGAATTGAAAATTCAACAAATGTTGTTTAACATATAGTGAAAGAGAGATAAAAGAGAAACAAAATATATAAAAAATTATATGCAAATGATAATTTTATATGTTTATAAGATTAATTTAGCTTAGGTTAAGTGTATTAAAAAATTTATATAGTATCGAATAGATTTAAGTAGTAATTTATCTTGTACTTGAAAAATGCAATGATGATGAGTATAGAATTGGAGCAAAGATAGGAAGTCAACTTCATAGCTAGTGCAGTGGTTTCAATGATGTGACCCTCAAAGTTCTCTACATCTCAAATTTTATGTTTTCATTATTAATTAATATACTTCATGATATATAAATAAGAAGATTATAAATTTATTAACTTGAGATTTTATATTTAAAATAATGTTCTGCTATTTTATATAAATTCGATTCTGATTCATGGGTATGTTTTGGTATTTTTCTTAGAAAAAGCTCAGATGTTATTAAACAAAGAAAAAAAAAGGATAAACAAGTTATTGAAAAGCTAAATTAAACATAATTTGATTTCATAAAAATGAAGTATATATCCGGAATTTGGTGTAAAAATTCAAACATAAAAATTAAATCATTGAAATAAGAATGTTTGACTTTTGCGTAGAGTTATTGTAAATACTTGTTAATTTGATTAGTGTGTGATTTTCCAGGTCTGACACTAATTAATTGAGATTTAGTTTTACTAATTAAATGTTTTGCAATAACAACACACCTACTTGTATACTTACAGTATGATATAATAATTAATTAATTAATTGACATTTGACAGTTCAACCTATAGAGTTCATCTGCAAGATATTATTAGTTGAGCGATAATTATTGATGTTTTTTTTGGCTTTTAATCTACTGTTGATTACTGTGTGCAGGGATCAAACTCACTAACTAACAAATGGTGGTAACCATAAATAAAGTCAAGGGTAGATGCCACATTTTTTAATTGAAAAATTATAAACTCTTAATATTTGAGATGGTACACAAAATCCAATCTCTAACAACCACAAATAATGTGCACAAAATTAACGACCCTATACTTTACCTTTATTTAGCAGGTAGAGGTAGATTCACCTGTGACAGCATCCATGATAGAAACTAAAATCAAGCTAATAACTTATCATTACTTTAGCTCAGTTGACTTTAGATAATATCTAATTTTTACTGAAAATTAAAAAATCAAAAACATATTTAATTAATCACAACTTATTTAATAGACTCTTATGTATTTAAAAATCTAAAGATAGTGAAGTAATTCTTATGTATTTAAAAATTTAAAGATCGTGAAGTATTAAATGAGTTAAATATGTTTAAAGAAGTGAGCCAAAGTTTACAACAAATGACTAATTTCAATGAATGTTTTCAATGAATGTTAAGAGAAAAAATATATTTAATCCGTGATATATAGTAACATCCAGCTTATCCAATAGAGGATTTTATCTTTAAAAATCTAAAAATTGTGAAGTAATAAATATATCAATTAAATATGTTTATAGTTTTTAAATTTATATGTAAAATTAAAATTCATTTTAAGTTTTCATGTATTAAAAAATATTTCAAATTACATTTAAACATAAACAATTCAAACGCTACTAAAAGATTATTGGACACATGAAAAACAAAATTTAAACATCATTTAATTAAAATAAATGTATTTATTTACTTCAAAAGTTTGAAGATCAATTTTTTTTATCGTTTAAAACATAAACAAACTCTAATTTAAAATCAAAATGTAAGAACTAAAAATATAATTAACATAATATATAATACTAACCTATATATATAGTCTTGTTAACGAAAATCGAATTAAATATCATGATACAAATATTAATAAATTAATATATATATATATATATATATATATATATTTAAACCTTAGAAAATATTATTAGAATCATGTTAGAATAAATATCCTATCTAAAACAAATTTGCTGCTGGGTAAATAAATAAGACTAAAAAAAGTAAATAAGACAAAATAATTATGAATAAAAAAGTAAATGATAATATTTGATACAGAAAATAAATTATGCAAACCTATATTTTAATAAAAGTTATAAATTTAAAAGAATATTCCATTATAAACAAAACTAATAATAAAGAAATAACACAATTGAATATTTTAATAAAAGAGTTCATCATCTTTCTTTTAATTATCGTATCTATAATTAACTATGAATGCCATATAAATCTTTGTTATTATCTCATTTTTTTTTTGTTTCTTTTTGTTTTCTTCATATATCCTCAATCAAATTATGACTTATCCTTCATTTCTTCATCAGAAGGTAGAGGCAGAAATAAATAGGTGAAATAATAGTTTCACCTACTTCATCATGTAAATTGTCAGAACATATAAGGCACACTGCAAATTCTATTATTGCAGTATGGTTGGTTTTTACTTTATGAATACTAAAAATTAGTGAAAACAGCAATTTTACTATTCCCTCATGAAACATATATAATTAATAAATTACGGGAGACGAACCAAATAAATAAGGTAATTTTTATTTTAAATTATAAGCAATTAAATAAAAATAGTTATCAATAAATTTGGATTCATTAATTTTTTTTCCCGAATTATTTTAATAAAAGTTTCATTGAATCCACCCATTAACCATTTTTTTTCACGATTGAATATTTATTTCATCCATAAAATAATATATTTTTTAAAAGTTAAATTATATTTCAAAAAATAATTGTAAGAAAATTTAAAATATATTCTTAAAACTTTATGAAAAACTAAATTTAAGAGATTTAATTATAAAAATTAGTTGCGTTAATTTCAATATTTAAGTATTAGTAGAATAAAACCTAAATGTTTATAAAATTAAATTGGTGAATTTAATTCGTTCCTTATATATTTTCTTCATAAATGAGTTTAGCTTAGATTAACTAAATGAAATGAATTATTTCATCATTTCTAATTTAAATAGACAAAAATAGATGTAGAATAATTTTAACAAGTTTTATGGATACATATCTATTAGTTATATACATAAATAATAGTTACATAAAAAATATATCGTAATATCTGTATTATTATTTTTATTCAAAAAAAGAAGAAGCTCTTTTTCATCTATACAAACCTGAGATCGAAAATTTGATAAATTACATACTTAGTAATCAAGTTTTTTGTAAATTATATTACTCTATATACCCCCTCCAAATGCCATAACTTTCCTTCATAATTGATAAAAAGACAAAGAAAACTTAGCAAAGAAAAAAAGAAAAAAAAATATATAAAGAGAAATAAATGAGCTATATTTATTTCGTAAGACTTCAATAACTAATTCAACAAAAACAAAACCAAACATTCATTACAGTTTTTTTAATTTAATTTTTCTTTTTAATATTTTAGTATATCAAATTATTTAATACTTAAAATAGATAAACAATTAAAAAATTCATGTCCAATTTTATGGTGTATATTCCCACTTTTATTTATTTTGCCTGTTTTTTAATTCCTCGCGGTTGTCTTTTATTACCAAATAAACAATCAAGTTTCGACAATTGGAATGTGTACAGTCATTGCACTTCCTCGAATAATATTTATCAGACCATATTTAGAAAATGAGAAAAATAATAGGAAAAACAAAAAAAAAAAGGAAAAAAACAAATGAAAATTTTCCGTTTGACTAATAAATGAATGCAGAATAATAAAGTTTACGTGGGACCAAATATTAAAACAATCTTCAGAGTAGATTCTAATTTAAAATTTTCTACTTTTTCATTAAAAAGTAATTATAGAACCAAACCTAATTTAAAAATGTAAAACAAAACATAAGCTTAATTTCATAATTTGTCTTATATTATAAAAGAAGATTAGTTTAATTGCGTGATTTGTTTTGGATGCATATATAATTAGAGAAAATATAATTTAAAACGTGGTGAGGTGGCGAGAAATTGATTACTGTGGTTAATAAATATTAATGACTAATAATTAATAATCAGAGATGACGGGCGTTGGGTGAATCTAACGGAGGTGAGTTGTTGAATTACAATAATGACCCCGAGAGAAAGATGGAGAAGAAGAAGAAGAAAGAAAGTAATGAAAGTGAAAAGAATGAAACCTCTATCACAGCTCATACACACACACACACTTTGAAAAAAACAGAAGATAGAAGAGACATTTGATCTGCACACCCTAAAAACAAACCTTCTTCTCCCAATTCTAGTTGAGAGTGGTGCCCAGTTCTTATCCTTCTCTCAATCAATACAAATTTCTCTTCGCAACACCGAATCACTCAATAATTTTCTCTCTCTCTTTTTCTCGCTGAATCCTGATTCCACCACCATGCCGGGTCTTGTTTCGGTAAAAACCCCACCCGAAGCTCAACCGCTCCGAATATCCGTACCAAACACACCCACGCAGAGATCCGAAACGAACAACGTCAACAGCAAAACGCCTTCTCCACTTCCCAAAAAACCACCCTCGCCGTCACCTTCTCGCTCCTCCAAGAAGAAAACTCCCGAAACCCCTCCCAACCCGGTTCTCTCCGATGCCTCTCTCGACAACCCCGATCTCGGCCCGTTTCTACTTAAACTGGCGCGCGATACCATCGCCTCCGGCGATGGGCCCGCCAAGGCCCTTGACTTCGCCGTGCGGGCCTCCAAGTCCTTCGAGCGTTGCGCCGTCGAGGGCGAGCCCAGCCTCGACCTCGCCATGAGCCTCCACGTGCTTGCTGCTATCTACTGCAGCCTCGCCCGCTTCGAGGAAGCCGTCCCCGTCCTCGAACGCGCCATACAGGTCCCCGACGTTGCGCGTGGAGCTGATCACGCCCTCGCCGCTTTCTCCGGCTATATGCAGCTCGGCGACACCTTCTCCATGCTCGGCCAGGTCGACCGATCCATCTCCTGCTACGACCAGGGCCTCCAGATCCAGATCCAAGCCCTGGGCGAAACGGATCCTCGCGTCGGTGAAACTTGCCGGTACGGTATCGATCTATCGTTGTTTGATGCAAAAACTAGATGCAGGCAATCAGAATTATTGGAGTTTCGCTTCGTTTTTTTTTTTCTTAATAATAAAATATTTCGTTAACTGTCTGTACGAATTAATGAGGAGAAACTCTAATCGAAATAGGGAAATATATGGAAAATTGGCCAAATTATAATTCTAATTGAGGATAAAAATAGGAGCATCTATAAAATACGTCTAGGTTTTTTCTTAACTGTAGTTGGATGATTGTGTTTTTTAACGAGGAGTTTTATTTGTGTTTTTGAAGAACAAAGAGAGAAAAGTATGTGTGTAATTAATGAAGTTACGTAGGAAGGTAGAGAGAAAAAATGTGGTGTGCTTAAATTGTTGAATGAATAGAACCACTCTTTTTTGAGTTGGTGTTGTGCGTGGTAGATACTTGGCGGAGGCGAATGTGCAAGCGATGCAGTTCGACAAGGCGGAGGAGCTGTGTAAGAAGACTCTGGAGATTCATCGCGTGCATAGTGAACCGGCTTCACTCGAGGAAGCTGCTGATAGGAGGCTTATGGCACTGATTTGCGAGGCGAAGGGAGACTATGAAGCGGCATTGGAGCATCTTGTGCTTGCTAGCATGGCTATGATTGCAAATGGTCAGGATAATGAGGTGGCGTCGATTGATGTTAGCATTGGGAACATTTACATGTCACTTTGTCGTTTTGATGAGGCGATTTTCTCGTATCAGAAGGCGCTTACTGTGTTTAAATCTGCCAAGGGTGAGAACCACCCTTCCGTTGCTTCTGTTTTTGTACGGCTGGCTGATTTGTACCACCGGACTGGGAAGCTTCGTGAGTCGAAATCGTACTGTGAGAATGCACTCAGGATTTACTCAAAGCCGGTGCCGGGTACCACTGCAGAGGAGATTGCAGGTGGCTTGACAGAGGTTTCAGCGGTTTTTGAATCTGTGGATGAGCCAGAGGAGGCGCTGAAGCTGTTAACCCGGGCCATGAAGTTGTTGGAGGATAAGCCAGGGCAGCAGAGCACTATTGCAGGGATTGAGGCACGGATGGGAGTGATGTATTACATGATTGGTAGGTATGAAGACTCAAGGAACTCATTTGAGAGTGCTGTTGCTAAACTCAGGGCCAGTGGGGAGCGGAAGAGTGCCTTCTTTGGAGTTGTTCTGAACCAGATGGGGTTGGCGTGTGTTCAACTTTTCAAGATAGATGAGGCTGCTGAATTGTTTGAAGAAGCTAGGGGAATTCTTGAACAGGAGTGTGGTCCGTGTCATCAAGATACTCTTGGAGTGTACAGCAATCTTGCAGCTACATATGATGCTATGGGAAGGTAAAATTCTTTTCTCATCACCCTTGATTACTTATTATGACTCATTTAGTAGATATTTTGCTTTGTACCCTGAGTCCATTCATCGTATTTGTTCCCTTATGAAGCAGCTATAAAATCAAAGATGCTACTTAAAGATTAACTGTGACCAACTGGAACCTTAGTATAGTTATCACAGTGGTTATATGTTGGGCTGCTTGATTGAAGCTGTTTTGGCTAAGCTGTGTTTAATTCAACTTTACTATAAATCCTCCACCCACGGATCATTTAAGGGGCCAAAGGGGGCAACATGGCTCCCCAAAAATTTTTTCTCTAAATTTTGAACTAAATATATATATACATTACACTATATTTTGGCTAATTTTCAATCAAGCTTCGCCACTCCCTAACCTTTGCTTCGGGGATGGATCTAAACGCTTTTTAAAATTTTTTGAAAAGCAAGGAGAAATATGTTTGGCTACACCAGAACATTAGCATTGTTATTTCTTCATTCTTTTGGACATCCATTGACCATATAACTTGGCTACCGAATATGTATTTCTGGCTTCAGCCCAGCATGAGTTGCCCATTGGTCTGAAAATTCTTTTGTATGATTCCTAGTTGTATATAGGTCTGAGAGTCTGCTATTTCTTGTTCGGATGTAATGTTATAAAATAATCAAATGCGTATTTATGTTGTACATAGCCGTAGCACTTGTGTATGTTTGAAGTAAGATTGTATTTTCATTGCATGCTTCAGAGTGGGAGATGCGATTGAGATCTTAGAATATGTGCTTAAGTTGAGGGAGGAGAAGCTTGGAATAGCAAATCCTGATTTTGAAGATGAGAAGCGTCGTCTGGCTGAGCTTCTGAAAGAAGCAGGCAAGACACGGGACAGAAAAGCAAAATCTCTGGAAAACCTGATTGATCCTGGTTCAAAGAGGACAAAGAAGGAGGGAACAAAGAGGTGGCCTGGTTTGGGGTTTAGAATTTAACCATATTTTTACTCAAATATAAATATATATTGAATGCACATGCACATTCTGTAACATAGGATATCTTGTATAGGGTTGAATTTGTAATTTGGGAGGGAGCTTCCCTGTTTCTTCATATTTGTTTATGCATTTGTTTCTTTTGGTTAATTGCTTTATCAATTGTGTTGTGATATTTTTAGTTGTACCACCAAATTCCATCCGTTTCCGGAAAATGTTGAAAGCAAATTTTTATTCGAGTGAATAAATTTTGATGCAGTTGTGTTTTATTTATCTTTCAGTCCGAGCTAACAAAATTTTACCTTTTTTGTTTCCCGAATTACGTCAATGTCGGTGCCTGATCTAAGAGTCAGAGGCGTGCGAAATTCTCGTGATTTCTTTCTGGTGATTATGAACTACTTCAACATGTGAAAGACCGCTTAAACGAACCGTGATTCTGATATAGTTTCTTTAGATTCTTGTTGCGCCCATACACTTTTTTCTTTTGCCTCAGATTGCATGTGTCCAACGGTATCAGTTTGCTAAGAAAAGTCAGATTTCAATAAAGTGATCGACGGATAGAGCAATCTGTTTTTCGTTTTTTTTTTTAAATCAACCTCCTTTATCTGTTTATATTTATTTTATTTTTAATTTGTTACTACTTTATCTAGCATGCATCAAACATTTTTTTTTCCTCATTTTCTCCTCTCATAGTAACGAAAAAAGACTCCATGCAGTTCACACATGTGGGGAAGGAAAATAAAAATGAATTTTAGTCATGGATAATTTAGTCTAATCATAATACAAGCTTTTCAAACACAGTTTCTTATAACGTTGAAGCACCAAAATAATTCGAGATAAAAAGTTCAAAACCTTTGTATTTGATGATGAATAATGCATACGAATAACAAGATTAAAAGAAAGTCAATTTCAAATAAAATATCCAGATACTATAAAATTTCCCAAAAATCCTAAATTGCTATAAGATGAAATTCATTGATTTTTCTAAAGATAATTTAATATACACATTTGGACTATATTTTGTAGGTTGATAGAGTAATTTTTTTTAAGGAAATAATATCTTAAATGTAAGATAGAAAAGGTCTTGTGACTAAAAGAATTTATTAAGTGATCTTAAGAAGAGCAGGGAGACAAGTGAGGTGAGATGTGAAGCAATTTTCACAACACTAGATTTTTGCCTGAAAAGGGTTGGCATCATTATTGAGATAAGTGGTTTCCACCACCTTAACTTGTCCATTTTTTTCATATTTCTTTTCTGGCTACATTGCTCTATCAACGGCATTCAATATGTAACTAACATTTTATTGGGCCTCCTCACCCTATTGAAGTGCTTATACTTTTGTATTTGGACACCTCAAAATGCTTCGGGATAGATTATTGAACCAAGGAGTGGTGAACATGTTCGACCACCATGACATTGATTAATTAAAAAATCAATTAATGGAGACACTTATTGTAGTGAGAATATTACTAATTAATTAAGGTTTAATTGTTAATTTAATTCATATATTTAGATTTATGATTCGTTTTGCTTTCTATATGTTTTTTTTATATTTAATTGAGTTCCTATTTTGTTGAGATGTAAATATGTTTTTGATTTCTTAACTTTAAATGAAAATTGTAATTTTTGACATTTTGACCCAATTTAGTCATTCAATTTTATAAATGCATAAATTTAGTCATTTAAACCAAATTTTGTTAAGTTGATTTGACGTTTAAAACATTTTTAATGATATCATTTGAGTAATCTACACAATTTACTTACATTTATGTTGATAAATTTTATTTGCTTTATTACAATTTTAGTAAAGACAATTTAGAGTTTATGGATTTTATGGGGATACAAGAGATATAGAGAAGAAACAATGACAAAATAATGATATATACAAAATTTGGGTTTTTGTCCATATATCTCGAGCCCATATTTATTGGAGTTGAGTACTCTATATAATTGGGTTTTGGACTCCTAAATTTTGGGCTAGGTATGTACAACGGCTATGTTTTTCATTTTACAAATACAACAAAGGTAGGATTAAAACGTCAATTAAATTTAAAGAGTTTTTCAGGAAAAAAAAATTATGATCTTTTTTTTTTTTGGTTTAAAGTGTGAATTAAAGTTAAATATTTTTTAAGGAAAAATAATATTATGATCTTATAATGTTTTTTAGGCCGTCAAATTAAACTGTGGCGACGTATTTTGTGACAATTTTAATGATATGACAGTCATAAATAAAACTCCATATTTCTGATAGGTTAATTTATGTGAATAGATTATAAGAGAAATATTTTTTGTTAATACCAACCTTAAATCCTAATCTTAACAAAATCTAAAACCTTCAATAAAAAGAAAGAAAATAAGTATTTTTACATACGTGATGCTATAAATATTTTTAAATAGTTTTTTTTCTTATTTTCTCATTTGAATATTGGTATAATCATGCCACGTATCTAAATCACATTTCATCTCATCCTAAAATCTATGCTCATGCCTTTATTTTGACTATGATTATCGTTTACTCGAATTGAATACTTATGGGGCCATGCTAATTATTTACTCAGTGCAAAGTCAAAAAAAAAAAAAAAAAAATTAATTGAAAAATATTTAAAAAAAAAAAAAAAAAAAAAAAAAAAAGTAAAATTCATTGAAGAATATTCGAAGAGGAAGTCGCTGTACACAAAAAAGGATAATAAAATACGTAAAAGAATGAAATAGAATGGAATAAAATCTGCCATAATTATTTAAGTAATGAAATTATAATTAATCTTGGTAGTGCCTGTAATTTTCGATTTTCTGCTACAAAATAAACGGTTAGATTTTATTCTTATATTCTTATATGCTGTTGTTGTGTTACCACTTCGTTAACTTCTAAAGGATAACGGAAGCTTCAAAATTAAAATAATAGATGCTTCAATGAAAAGTCATTTTGATTTTGTCTACTTTTTTTTTTTTTTAATCAATAGTTACAAAAGTAATTTTTCTCTTAATTTGTCATGTGCATGCATTAAGCACATAAGATGTTCCTTTTTTAAATATTATTATCAATAATTAGAAAAGTTATCCTCTTACTATTTCACGACCATGGAAAATCGCAATCACCACTTTTTTCTTAATTATATTTTTCTTCGACAATTTCACCTAACGTTATCTCCTCTTTGATTTGTGCCACCAAATCGTTATTGGGTTAATATAATATTTTGTAACTTATTTTTATCTCTAAATTAAAGTAAAAGTCAATATATTCTTGCACCAGTATTCTAGAGACAAATTACTTGTCTCTACATTAAATTAAAGCATATAATCTTAAGAATAATATTTTTTTATTTTTTATTTCTTAATATATATATATATATATATATATATATGTGTGTGTGTGTGTACGTATTTAACTATATTTTTTAGTCTCTATAAGATGAATGAATTATAACTTGTTTTCTATCGTTCATTTTATATTTTATTCGTATAAAACAAAGAATTGCTATTTATTTATTTGTATTGTTATATACATTATTATTTAAAGTCGTGAATATAATTATTTATGTATCTATATTTTAAAATATCAATTTTATTTTTTAAAATATAATTATTTATTATATTTTTGAAAATATAATTATTTATTATATTTTTATAATTTTTTTTAAAAAATCGACTATCTTTATTTTTTCTTTGTTTATCTATTTATCAATCATTATTTTCTCATCTTTTCTTATATATTTCATTTTATTTTTAATAAATATAATTTTATTTTATATATTAATTTAAAAACATTACAATATCATCATCTATTAATATAATATTATACATATTTCAAAAATACGTAAACATAAGTACAATATTACCTCTATGTGTGCTAATTTAGTATAATATCGATATGGGTCACACATTTTTAAGTGTTATTCATTTGTCTTGAAATGAATAATAAAAACTGAAAATACCGAAAAATTTAGAATGGAGACGATAAAAAAAAACATAATTGGACTAAAATCAAAATTTATATATTTTATAAAAAGAAGAAGCATGATCTCAGATTTTAAATGATGGAAATTATGGAATCAAAGTTAAAACTAATAATATATTTAGTAAGGCTACTAACTTATTTAACAAACTTAAGAATTTGTTTCATAAGAATATCATAGCAACTTATTATTAAGATAGTTTCTACAAACTACTTCAGTTAACTTATAAAACCTATCTTATTATAACTTATTTAATTATTTTTATACTATCATTATTCTTTTACTTATTATAATTTATTTCAATTTCTTAAAGATGCTTAATTACTACACGACTATTGGTATTTGTTAGGTTATTTATATTTTTCAATTAAAAATTAAATTAAAATAATTTAACAATATAAATTTACTTAACTAACATTTCATTACAATGGAATGTAAAAATTTCACAGAATGAGAATTAAAAAAAATACACTGAATACCACAGTAGTTTAAATTCAGAAATAGAAAAACAAAATAAAAATTTAGTTAAACAATATTTATTGTATCAATTTATTTAAATAAAATGTGTGAATACTTGAAAAAATGGTTAAGAAACGATACTACAATATTTTATTATTAAAAAAATATAAATAAAATTTAACTAAAAGGAGTTTTATTTTATAAAAAATTCATCTCTTTTATTTTTATTTTTTGTCTAATCTTCTTTACATTTCATTTAAGTTTTAACCTCTTTTTCATCTTTTTGAAGATCCAATGCTATTCAGTACTTTTAGTGTTAAAGAAAACAAATTTATCTGTTTAGGTGTGTCATTAAAGTAAGTTCTCTTTTTCTTTTTTCTTAAGTCAATTATTGATTCTGTTGTATGATCTTTTAAGAGGTTTGCACGTGGCTTTAGATGGTTGTAATTGATTTTGTACTCGTTTGTAATTATAATTCAAATTATTAATTTGATTTTTTCTTGTATGGTTAGAGTTACCTGAGAATTTTGGTTTGTGTGGAGTTTGAAGTATTAATTATTTTTTGCTGATTCAATAAATTGCAAAAGTAACTTGTGAAACACATTTTTAAAATAAAAAATAGTTTAACCCTGTTTTTAATTTCGGACATTAATGAGCACTTTGTTCTTACAAAACGTTTTTTTTTTCACCGCAGATGCCTAATGACTTATAATATTTATTTAAACAATACTTAAACTGATATTTTTGTAAGTTATTAAAGTATGGAATTTAATCTGAAAATGCGTTAGATAAATTCCAACTAAAACACTAATTAATTTATTTACGAATATACTATTAACGCATTTTTTAGATTTTATAGAAACAATTAACGAATCTCTTTTTGATTTTGGGCATCACAGTGAAAGTGTCTATATACGAGAATAAAAGTTAATGCATGCACTAAATAGTAGAGTTAGGTTTTATTTGTTTGGATTAACAAATAAATGAGATGGGACACCGAATGTGCCTAATACATAGCTTCTGCAATTTCACATCTTTTCCACTAACCTATGTAATCATCCTCTTATTTTCTTCTTTAAAAAAATAAAAATAAAAATACACATCCCTATCAATATTATTAATAAAATATTTTTAAGACATTCATCACTTTTGTTTGTAGCATTCAGCTTTTCAAGTGCATTCCTTATAGCTAGGAGAGATTTCAATTTTTATTTAATTTATACATTTTTTGACAGATCGATTTGATTTATATAGTTCTTTTGATTTTTCAAATGAAAATACTGTTTTAGATTCTTGTTAATATTTGTTGTCATGTATATATATATATATATATATATATATATATATATATATATATATATAGTTATATATAATATGAAATCTTTTTATTTCAAAATCTATTTTTTATTTACTTTTAAATTAATAACTTAGATTAATTAGTAATAATAAAATATACTTAATTTTTCTATAGGTTTTTGATGTCCTGTTAATAAAATAAAAAAGATTTTATTTTTGAGAAATTTTATTTCAAAATAATAATTACTATTTGTTGGATCTTCTTAAGAAAATTACAGAAGATTCAATATCAATAAATAACTTATGTTAGAAATTATGACGTCATCTGTTATATTGTTTATTATAAAAAGAACCTATTATCTAAAATTTTAAAATAATAAATTCATAAACAATTCTCTCATATATTATTCAATTTTTCACCTAAATTTCCAACACTTTGAATCCATTTAGTCGTGTAATTCATAAAAGTATTTTTATCCGATTGATTATGGCTCTTTTGAACACTAAGTCAACTAAAAGAAAGATATGACTCAAATCTTATATACTTAAGAAGATCAACCTTTGGAATATTGTGATCTATATCTATTCAAAGAATTTAGAAAACTATGGATTAGGTTAATATACACTAATACTCGAAGATCTCATACTAGGTCTATAATCTTGTAATATATATATAATTTTAGATGGTAATTTTTTTTTAATTAAATATAAAAAATAACAATTAATATAATAAAAATGAAAGACAATATTAGTGGATATTAAAAATTATTTATTGAGATTGTTGTGAAATTACGAAATCCTTATATCAAGCCCCCTTGTAATATATAGAGATAAGTATAAATTCAATAGAAAATTGTATTTTAGAAAACCTTTGGAATTACGACATATAAGAACCTAAATTTAATCTTTTAAGAATAATTATAGTTTGTATGATTAATTCCATAACTTAATATTTACATTCTCCTCTCTTTCCCAATGTTAATATTTTTTTCAAACTAATGTGAGAATGATTCCCTTATATTTCTCATAATATTGAGAACGCATTAAATGACTATGATATGTACATGATCTAAAGGGAATAATGGTAAAACAACACTCTCCAAGAACACCACTACAAGACAAATTGGTGGACAATAACCAAGGTCCAAAACTTCGTACGTTAAATTTACGGATATGAACCAAGTTAAAAAATTCACACAATTTTGAGAAAAAAAAAAGAAAGAAAAAAAGGAATCAATATGAATGGATAATAGAGTAAGATGAATAGATGTGATTCTGTTTTGTCCTCTTCCATTTTAATTTTTTATATATGAAAGAATTAATGGAGTAAATTTTAGGGTCGAAGACAAGATGGAGCGAAGCATCGATACTTTGGTTAGTGGAGCCTAAGGAATTTCTGTTTGCAGGTGGAATTGTTGCAAAGGAATTTTCTACTTGCAGAGGTGGAATTAGACGTCAGTGTCTCATACTAAATCAACACAAACACAATATCATGCATCAACAACATGCTGCACACACCCCCCTTTTATTTTATAGGCAAAAACACATCGATATCTCTATCAATGCATTTACCTACTGGAACCTATCAAATTCATCAACATCTATAACTTCACTGTGTTAGCATAGGTTCATTTATTTTTTACTCTTAAGATTAGCTTTGTGTGTATATATATCATACATCTTGTAACAATTTATATATACTTTATAATATACGATCCCTTTCTTCCTATATTTCTTTGTTTTGTACATTATGTTATGGTTAAAACTTATCTTAACGAGATTTGTGTTTGTTGGACATATAGTTTCATCCGTTATTGGGTCGTTATAGAATGGGTGTGTATAGAATGTCATGGTTAACCACTCATTAATGTCTAATCTAACTTACGACATGTATATATCTCGGCGTAAGAGATGTGTGTTGGAAGTCTAACATCGATTAGAGATAAAACAATTTCATAATATATAAATCACACCTTACAAACTGTTTTTGTGAGGTTGAGTTAGACGAAAAATTCACTTTCTGTTCACACTCTATAGTGTTACTTTCAGTTTCAGCTACGCAATAACTATCGTTGATTGATTATAAAGGAAGAAATAATTATGTTTAAAATCTGTTTAAGAACGTTGCTTAATTGCCACTCTTAGTTACAAAATTATGAGGTTTGAAAATTAATGACGGAGGTGTGAAAAATTGCAAAAAGAAACAGGTCCTTTCCAAATTATTTCAGATGGGTCTCTCGGTTTCAGAAAGAAGACTTTATATTAGGTATCTTTCTATTTCCGATCGTCTTCTTAACCAATCTTCAAAATTATTCATACTTTTGCCTGTTTAAAGATTGCAATTAAGTTCAAATAGTTGGCAAATTTCATTGTCTAACAATATATTTACCAAATGAGTCTTCAAGGTTGTGAAATTACCAATATATAGTGGTTTATTATTAATTGATATGAATACAATCAATAGAGATACAGAAAGAGACAATTTTTATTAAATATAATTAGTGGGAATACATAGTGTTAAAAAAAGGGGTCTTTTTTCTACATGATCATATATCATCTTACTCTATTTTCAACGGGTCCTAAATCGTCCTATATCATAGTAAATACTCTTGCTTTTTTCTTATCCGTACCACGTTTAAAAGGAATATTTGTTTTTACTTATCCATTTAGAAGTTTAACATAATGTAATAATTATTTGTAATAATTATCTTTTAGTCATATTTCCTGTTCTTAAAAAGGATATTTTTTTCAAAGATTATTTTGAGATGATTTTAATATATTTAAACACTACGAAATTTCTAACGTATTACATATTAAAAAGTTTTGTCTTATATTCAAATCTGAAGTATTTGTCAATAAATCATAGATGCAAATACGTGGGCGGAAAATTTTTATGAGAACAAATATTAACATTTTACTATTTATGACTTTTAGCGTATTGCTATTATATAAAATTACTTGTGAAAATATTAATTAAAAACGTACTCCTATTTATATCTAATAAAGTCAAGTCTACATTTCATTGAATAAAAAAATCTAAAAAGTATTAAATACTTCCAAACGATCGTATTTCATCAGAAGACTAATGAATTTAATAGGTACTTCAGTTACTTTGTTTTTTATTTAATGACATTTTAATATTAATTTATATATATATATATATATATATATATATTATTTATATTATTTAGATTAGTAAATTACATTAATATTTTTGAAATTTTTGTGAACTTATACAAACATTTTTTTTTTCATTTATACTTTTACAATACCCGTAGCCATGTAGATGCACGCTAGATGCTTACGCATTTTAAAGAATGGTTAGATATTTGCCATGCTAATATATATAGATGCTTTTTTGTCTCATTAATTGTTTAAAATTCTCCATTTATAATTTTTATTCATTACATGTGCACTAATATTTGTGTATTTTCATTATATAATATTTGGAAACAAAAACCATGTTACAGGATTCATTTAAAGTAAAAAGGCAAAACAGTTACGTTGGTGTTTTGTATTATGATTTTAAGCAAATCACACATACTTGTCTCTCATTCCTGGCTCTATTTAAGGAGCAGAAAACTCACAGGTGTTGCAACATGTCATGCACTTCTTCATCCACATACCCTAATTTCACTGTTATCGTATTCATCGTCTTTCACCGATTCCTCTTCACTCATTTCTTGCAATTTATTCCTCGGAACATGTTTCAGTAACCAAACACCACTTGTACTTTGTTTTCTCCTGCAATTCTCTTCAGCTAATTACTGGAACCATGACAACAGCAGATATTGCTCGAACAGTGGTTGGCATCATAGGTGTCTGCTTCAACTTTAACTACTTTAACTTCCTTTTACATGTTTTTTTTTTTTTTTTTTTTTTTTTTTTTTCAATTAATTTTTTTTTTTTTTTTTTTTTTTTAACTCTTGTTTTTTTTTCCTTTTTTTTCTTCTCCATC
>Ga0099822_1001540_pt1 | contig 27111 bp, 14 predicted proteins | sample CowpeawhiteBW_FD_76839 | JGI IMG/M metagenome (GOLD analysis project Ga0099822, IMG submission 76839) | Root nodule microbial communities of legume samples collected from California USA - Cow pea white BW | ecosystem: Host-associated > Plants > Roots > Nodule | place: USA: California | collected... | reverse complement strand
TAAATAAAACTAAATATATATATATATATATATATATATATATATATATATATATATATATATATATATATATATATATATATATAACTCTTTCAACCATCTCAAATTAATTTATCAATAATTTGTAAAAAAATATACACTCACAAAATCTAATCCTCATAAGTTTTAAGTATAACATAACTTATACATATATTGAAAATATTTACACATAATAAAATCGAATTGCAGAAAAGAAAAAAGCATTTTCCTTGAAGAATGTAGAAAGTAGAATAGCAAGAAAAGAAAGTTTGGGTGACTTTAACTGTTAATGGCACCAACCAGTTGGTGGAACATCAGAAAAGCAAAATGTGCATTTGTGCTGAGTAAGATGAAACTTCTGCATCAAGTTTAGCAGAAAAGAAGAGGTTGCATTGTTGAAGGCATGAGATTAGCAAAAGTTACCGTTCATGGCGGTGGTTGCAACAAGTGTTTTGACTATTTCTTAATGATATATATAACAATAATTAATATTTGATTTCATGATGTCACATTAACTTCCCCGTAAATCAACAGTTACATCAATTCCTAGTATACGAGGTAGACACGTGTTGCTACTACCTCACCTACACTTTCTTCTAGGTTCATATGATGAACACGTGTTGCCATTTTGTTGGCACTCTCATCAAATGCAATAATAATAATGATATTATTATTATCATTATTATTCCTTGGAACAGAAAGTAAATTCCTTTCACTTTTCTTTTGTCATTTTCTTTTTCCTTCATGCATTTCATTTCAGAAACCCTCCTTCAACAATGTAAATTTTCTGTCGATTGTATTTTAAGCAACATGGCCTATTAATTCGTATCTGCATCATCACCCTTTTCTCTCTGCCTTCCTGTTTTGGCTTCTCCAAGTAATTGGTATAGATATAATGATAAAAATGCATGATTTCTGCAAAGGGTGTCTTGCATTTTCATTGCATGTGTGATCCAAATCCATGAATAAGCCACTTAGTAATGGAGCTTTTGGGTTCACTATGGAGAGGAGGACGAAGGTTTATGAAAAGGAAAGACAGTGATGCTGGTGATGCAGGTCTTTTCTGAATTTCTTAGCTCATCTCATTGCATCCTTATGCATCTAATTTCAATCGTGTTATATCAGACTTTCGCTTTTACCTATGTTCATTCATGTATGGTTGTTTTTTCTGGGATTTGTTTTCTGAACTTTTTTATGTAATGAATAGATCTCAACTATGTTAATGCCCTTTTTGAGTGAAATGATATTTTATCTCATAAAAAGCATTGGATACTCCGGTTTTGGCGGTCGTAGATTATAAGTTTGTTACGTTACTTTTCTTTTCTTATTCCGTAGTTCATGTTTTTCTCTATCATGATTGCATCACAAGGTGTTTCTGATCATGGAAACTTTCTCACACCAATTGCATTTTGGATTGAACTGATACTGCTCTGTTATTTTTTTCTGCAACTTTGATTGATCGTCCTTTAGAACCACTTAGTAAATTGTTTGGACCTGTTTTTGGCGAATAGGGATATATGATTTGTCTCTAATATTCATCTTGGTTTTGTTGCTTTTTCTTTAACATCATCTTCTTCCCTTCTGCTACATTTTTTTTTTCTCTGTTGAATCAAACTATCAGGTAGAGCACTGGAAGAACTCAGAGCTTCACTCTACAATGAGATCAGAACCTCAGAAGGAGCAAAGCGACAACAGCAAAAATATTGTGGACCAGTGGTGGCACTGTCCTTCAACTTTATGGTTGCTGTCGGAATTATCATGGCAAACAAATTGGTGAGCACAATTTGCATCTTTTTTGGCTTCAATTTTATAATGTGAATTGATCTCTGGTACCTCTCAAAAAGTTCAGCCTATTGATCAAGCACCCTTACACTTGAATTTTATGTAATTATGTTAACAGGTGATGGGTAAAGTTGGCTTCAACTTCCCAATTTTTCTGACATTTGTACACTACATTACTGCATGGGTTCTACTTGCCATTTTCAAGACACTCTCAGTGCTTCCTGTGTCTCCTCCATCCAAAACAACTCCATTCTCTTCTTTATTTGCACTTGGTGCTGTCATGGCTTTTGCCTCTGGCCTTGCAAACACTAGCCTCCAGTATAACAGGTTCTTGCTCTTGCTTTAGTTAGCATCTTCGTATTAAAATATTCATAGGTTTACTGTGTGCTGATAATCCAGCTTTGGCAGTGTTGGTTTCTACCAAATGGCTAAGATTGCTGTCACCCCTACAATTGTTCTTGCGGAGTTCATTCTATTTAGAAAAACCATTTCTTTTAAAAAGGTGAAGAATTACGCACACACACACACACACCATTCCCTTCTTTTCTTCTGTTTTGTAAAGCATTTAACACATCTGAAAAAGGACTATTCCACCCGCTTTCCTTGTTTCTGATGCACTAATCATGTCATTGGAATGATGCAGGTTTTGGCTTTGGCTGTTGTGTCAGCAGGTGTAGCAGTTGCAACTGTGACAGATTTAGAGTTCAATTTATTTGGTGCTCTAATTGCAATTGCATGGATAATCCCAAGTGCCATAAACAAAATTTTGTGGTCTACTTTACAACAGCAGGGCAACTGGACAGCTCTGGCGTAAGTAGTAGAAGCTAGGGGGCATTTGGAGGAGCTTATTCACAACATATTTCACTTATGACATAAGTATTTTTGTTAGTGATTGAGAGAGTTTATGCAAATAACTTATGACAACACTTATTTAAGTGTATGAAGAAACTTATGATTAGATCATGATTGTAAAAACAGATAACAATTTAATCATATCTTTTTAACAATTTCCCCTGGTCAAAAGTATCTTCAAATAAGCTCATGTTAGGCATTACTATGAAACTTCTGTCTCAGTTATACTGACATCTCAAAGTTCATCAATCATATGTTGATATCCCAACTTGAAACTTCTGTCTATTGTAGGTTGATGTGGAAGACAACCCCTGTCACAATTTTCTTCCTTGGGGCATTGATGCCGTGGATTGATCCACCAGGAGTCCTATCCTTCAAGTGGGATGTGAACAATTCAACTGCTGTTTTAGTATCTGCTCTCCTTGGTTTTCTCTTGCAATGGTCAGGGGCATTGGCATTGGGGTGAGACTGCATTTCCCTTCCAACACCATTTTTTTGCACAAACATGATGCTATTTCTTTTAGTAATGTTGCTCCTTGGTGGATTATGGATAAGATTAGGTTTCTAACATGACATTATGAACCAATCATTGCAGGGCCACTTCTGCTACAACTCATGTTGTTTTAGGACAGTTTAAGACCTGTGTGATTCTGTTGGGAGGGTTCATATTATTCAAGTCTGATCCTGGGGTTGTGAGCATTGGTGGTGCTGTTGTTGCTCTCTCTGGGATGTCAGTGTACACATCATTGAATTTGCAAGGGTCTCAGGAAAATATGCAACAAATTTTGCCTTCACCGAAGCCGAAATCAATTCCTGATGACAGCACAGATTTTAATGTAAATACTAACGGCAGCACCATTGTCTGAGACATATAACCAAACACATCACAGACAGACTCATGTCATGTCCCCTTCTTTTGAGCAATTCTAATTGTGCAGCCAGAGCTTTTGTATAGGCAGATCAGTCACACAGTAATTTAATCACTGCAAAACTTGTTGAGATTTTTTAAGGGTAGCTTTTCACAAAGTTTCATCAGTCTCTATTACATTTTAAGGAGAAAAAAATGATTTTTGTTTATCCTACCACAGTTTCTCCTGGGCCACTGAGATAAGAAATCAAGAAATATGATGAATAATCCATATAAGGAACAAACTATAACATGATATTCAAGGGCTTTAGCTTTAGCGAAGATCTTATACAAGTTCGTTTACCACCACACATTCTGAGATCAAGTTTCAAGGGTTCAATTATTAAATTACTGTGACTGATATTATTCGTGAAAAATAACAGAGCTTAGAATTTGATTTCCTAAGAAACGATTTCCAAACACAAATAATAAACAATACTCTTTTGTGTAAATAAAGAAAACAGTGTGTACTATTGCAGTAAAAAAAACGACTGTTATATTGTGAAAAAATGTCATTTGGTATACACAAACAAATACTAATTTCGAGGTTTGAGCTCGTTAAGGAAATGATTTTCTTTTTACTAAAATATTCTTACACTCTTTTTTATTTCGTTTTTTTTTAACTTTCGCACATTTAAACAGATAATTATTATATTTTTTTTATAAGTACATCTAATTACTTTCATACTTTATTTTCTAAGTTTGGAACTTTTAGAAGTTTTGTTTCTATTTATTTGTCAAGATTCAATTACTCGTTTATCAATTATAATAGTTTCTCTCTTCTGATCTTTAAATAATTTACACGTATATTTGTCGAGAGAAAAGAGGGTAAAATAAAAAGTTATGCAACTATATTTAGATAAAATCAAGATAATTTATTATATTTATTGCAGAAACAACCTTCAGAAACAGATAAAAAAAACGAAGAAGATAGTTTGTAGCTTGCAATAATACACTAATAATTGTTCACTCACTTATTTAGTTTGTGACTAACAATGAAAGAATCGATATTAGTGGGATTATTTATTTAGGATGATGTTGAAATAAAATTACAATGATATAAGTAATAACAGTCAATTTAAAAAATTAATCGACACAAAAATAAAATGGAGCAAATATTTTTTACTACCATAATTAAATTGTTTGACTTTCACATAACATTCTAAAATTCTCTACAATCATGTAACCTAGTATATATTTGATGTTAATATCATAATACAATTGTGTATGCAAATCTTTTAATATCATTTTAAAATTCCAACGTTATATAATAAATCGGACCAAATGTGAAATCCGTCAATTTGGAAGAGTAAAGGGAAGATAGGATGCTTGTTCTACTTTAATTTCATTTAAATACACATTTTTCTGAACTTTTTTCTTATCAAACAATCTAAAAATTGTCTCAAGTTTTACTTTTCTTTCTTTTCACTTCTCTATAATTTTTCTATTGTGAACCGAACATATCAAATTAATACAAACTAAAATCAAGATGATCCAAAATTATACAAACTAAATATCCGAAACCAAAATCACCTTAAGCAATAATTCCGAAACGAAAAATTTAATTCGAATCATGCTGGACAGAAAATAGAAATCAAATTTTCGGGAGTCAACAGAGCCAGAACAAAATCCATAAAAAAACACTTCCCTTCATGCGAGATCAGGTTGAGGTTTGTGAAAAACTTAAAATGTTATACTGAAGAAATACAATCATACAATTCTTGTGCTCCAAATAAAGCTGTATAATTTCAATGTCCTCTGATATCAAAATGTAATATACAGGTGAGAAATTGGAACGGAAAAATTGGTAAATCTCACCTACCAACTCTTGGCTTAGTATATTATCACTAGGAATTACCAAGTTTCTTATAGCAACAACTAGATGTTCTCTCGGGTAAAAGAAGAGGTGAGGGATAAATAGACATAAGGCTCAAAAATTAAAAAAAAATTGAGGAAATGAAAACCTGCGACTAGCACCCTTCAAAATCGTTAGTACCAAATCTCCACCAAAAACAGTTACTAATTTCCTTTCTCATTCTTTGGCCGCATTTTTATTTACACTTCAGATCAGGCCAGTGTTCATTCATACTTCCCTGGATCTGAGCACATCAAGTGTGCCTATCAACATTATAGCACCAAGAAAATGTTTACCAGCCTAAAAATTAGAGTTCCAATTGATCTGCGCAGGCTGAGGTTGCTGATAAGATCCTGAAGGGGGCCCTACAGTTTCAACAGGCCCAGCCACAGCTTGAGACTGTTGCAAAAGGGTTGAAGGTGAAGCTACTGCCTGCCCTGCTTGATAGATACCAGCAAATGCTCCATGAGCAGCCTGTGTTGGGGGGAAGGTCAGATGTTGTCCCTGAGGGGTAAGGTTATACAGAGAATTAACTTGCAAACTTGATATGTCTTGGCCTGGAGCAGGTATCCACACTGCAGAGCCTTCACTCTGCAACCAAAAAAAAAAACATAAGAGGACATGGGACCACAATAAAACCATAAATGTCTAAAACTACGGAGAATCTATAAATTTCGTTTCACGGGACCACAATAAAAGGACATGCATTGATGAAGCCAACATAACAAAAAAGATTGATACTGTAGAAAGCTGGGGAACAAAGAACGGAACACAATTTCCTAGTTTATCAAGAAATATGCATGGGTGAAATAAAAGACCATTGATAAGGAAATAAACCAACCAGTTGTCCTGTTGTATAGATCTGGTTTTCCTTTAACTGCGACACAGCAAGATCTTCATTTCCAGTGGAGCTGCCGGTACTAACTGTTTGTCCTGGCGCATAGCCTACAGGTGGAGGGATAAATGACCCAGAAGGAATTCCAATATGAGCTGCATTTCCTGTGTTTGCTCCTGCCTTGAACTGAGGGAGTGGGAATTTGATGCCAGCAGCTGTTGGTAGATACATGTTGCCAGCTGATGGCTGTTGAGGGAAACCATTGTGGCTTAAAAATTGGTGTATGGGAGACACATAAATTGGTGGGTAATAGTGGCCATAAGGGAAGAAGTTAGTAGGGTAGGGTGGCCTGAAAATAGAAACTGACTGTGGAGACACGGGTATAGAACTCTGTAGGGGTGGAGTTGGGCTAGGGGACACAGCCTGAGAACTTGCATTCTGCAATATGAATAGAGAAGTCATAATTAAAAGAACAACATACATTTTTACAGTGTGAAGTACATTCAATTACTAATTGTAACCCGTGGTAAATTCTGTCAACTTTATGATATCTCACAAGCAATACCAAAGATAATTTCTAATTGGTTGATATAAAAACCTAACCTTTACGCAACACTGCATACCAATTACACAGCAACTAAAAGTAAAATATATCTATTTCAAAAAATGAAAAAAAAAAACTTAAGGTAAACGTAATTTCTAGTGTTTATAAAGGCATACAAGTTCCAAATGATAAAAAGCTATGGCAAACAACAAATTCCAGTATAGAATGCACCAAGTTTAATACCTTCCTGGCAATGATAATAAGCAGGGGTATGCATTCACAGAATTAAGGGGATAAAAGATTGGGTGTGCAGAGATACAAAACACACCAGACAGCTAGACAAACCTCCGCTGAAACTTTTCTAAAAAAATAGCAAAGTAGATTCTGTTTCCATAATTCAAAATCAAATTATGCCTCTCACAACTGTTTGGGTAAATTTCTTCATAAACACTTCTAGTAAAAGAAAAATAAGAAAAAGCGTAACAAGTTTTTTCATAAGCTAATTTTCTTTTTATTTTCTTCTCTTGGAACATCAATAATGTGCAGTCTCATAATTTTACTTCAAATTTTGAGCCTGATAAGTTATGTCCTGACTGATGGCTCACAAAAGTCCATATGTATAATTGACACTGAACTAATAGGTCATTCCAACATAGATTATAAATCATAAGCCAAAACTGAAACCATGCAAAGGTTAGGAGTTGAAATTCATGTTTACAGTTGTCAATATTGGGTAAAAACATTTAATTCAGAAAGAGAAACATAATGAATCATAGTGCTATCCAATAAATACAGCATCCAAGCTGGTCTTCATGAGCTTACAAAGGGAACTGTACTGATAGCTAGGTAGACTTTAGACAAGAGAAACATCAAAGACCACCATGAAATCCAAGCATAGGGAGAAACGATTTTAAGCAGAGGAAGATATTAAGAAACTTACAACAAAGTTAGGAAAACGAGATGTATCTTGTGCCTGGGGCTCAGTTCCCTCAAATTGAACCTGCTGAGTCCCTAACATGGTGGACATGAAATTCAAACCATAGTTTTGAGGGGTTTGAACAGTTGGAAGTTGAGGGGCCTCAGGAGCCAACAAAACCTCCTTCTTTGGCTGATCAACCTTTGTGTCAGCACCATTTATAGAATTGCCTTCTGTAGCTGGTGTCTTTTCAATCAAATAAGATGAAGAATGTGGATAATCAAGACGATCCCCTTGTGAAGTTAATGATGCATTTTGGTTGCTACATCCAGACAAGAAATACCATTGAGAAAAAAAAATGACATGAGCACACCATGACACAAGTAATACCTTTGTTAACAAGAAGAATAATCAATTAATTCAGCCAAAATAATTCACGAAATAAATAATAAGCCAGCCTTATGGTTGCCAAAGGGAGTTGGAAAAGGTAGAAATATTATCTCCATAGCACCAACTTTCAGGCTGATTATAGTTATTTTGCTCGTGAACAAGTTTGGTATAAGAGCACAAAGCTAAAATAATCCAACCATATACATCATTTAGAAGAGCATAAAAGAAAACACCAGCATGTGCATGCAGACATAGATGACAAAGGGATCTGTGATTTGATATGCATACAAAAAGCACATAAGAAGCATATGAATTACAAACCTTGAAGTTGCCGCTTCATCACTCACTGGTGAAGGTTCAAGAGCACGAGAAGCGTTATTGTCCCCATCAGTTCCACTGTTAGATTTTTCACTTGGGCTAAAGGTATCAAAGCTTCCAAATGTCAGACCACTTTTTAAAGCCTCCGGTACTTGGAAATGGTTTGGAAACGTAACATGTTGCCTTAACTCCGCTGAAGATTGCACACAAGCTTCTGAAGTTGAAACCTCTGTGATATTAGCTGTTTCATAAACATACGTGAGCCCACCAAAAGACATTATAAGTTGATATAAATAGATATATGTTGAAAAGTATTTGTAAAAGAAATACAGTTATTGATTTTGTTAGGTTGATTCCTTCCAACATGGAACATTATCTAAATAATTAAAATTTAGGTGTTCGCACACAAAAGCAGAACCCATAAAAGTGACATGCTTATTTAAACTATAGGCCCAGTCATCCTGCCTCTCACTTAAAATGCTTTCAGGAACAGTTTCAAATGTTCTTCCCCTGATTTATGCCCTCCAATTTTTGTGGGCTTTACTTCAGTTTCTCTTCTGAAAATTTAAATTGTCATCCATAAGGTAGAATTGTTTGATCAGAAAACCAAAGAATACTTCAACCAAGACAAGAAAGCATATAGAAGTAAACATAACATGAAGCAACCCTGTTACTCACAAGATTAAACAGATACAAAAGAAAACTTTACCTAGAGGTGGCTGGCTGCCGGAACTAGAAGATGGCCTCAATGAATCATTTGGGGATGGAGATGAAAGTTGTGAGGGCTCAGATAAACGATTGTGTTCCACTTCGTTTGACTTCTGTGGGGCATTTGTTCTGCTTGTTGAACTCACGGACCCAGATTTATTATTCTTGGATGCTGATAAATCATTAACTTCTTGAACAAGTTTATTTCCTTTAACATGATTTGGTCCAGCAGATATCCGGTTGCTTCCAACTTCCCTGCTAATTGCACCACTGACACCGGAATGGCGGGAGACAGAAGATGCTACAACAGGATCCAAAGAAGAATGGACACCCGAGGAAGAAGTTTGAAGTTGATCAGAACTTGACAAAGACTTTCCTTGGTCGGTACTAGTAACTAAGCCAAAGGTTTGAGTAAGGGAAGAGGGTGTGGCAACAGCAGCAGCTTGAGGTTGGACACTTTCTTCATAGCCAGTGTCATTACCAGCTGAACTACTTTTAGGTACACTAACAATGGGAGATTGACCAGCAGACACGTGAACAGACTTCCCATTGGATTGATTTGCAGCACCATGAGGTGCAACAGCTGAAACTCTACAGTTGAACAAAAAATATTTAAAAGAGGATAATCTAACAATAAAAAAGAATAAACAATCATGTCAATATTACAATGGTGCATTTCTCATCACACCAACAAATAACTTCAGATAAATTGTATTTTGGCAATCCAAGAGTAGAATCATAAGATATTGTCAAATTGATCTTGCAAGTCAAATTTCAAGCAAGTTAATTATCTATAAATAAAAATTACATTACTTCTCCTTGTCGGTAATTGAAGTTATTACTATGCTTTTTTGTTTAACATAAAATTTTAAGCATGACTACAATGTGAGGTTTGGTCAGAATTTTAGCCACAAAAGACAATAAAAGGGAAGCCATTCATCAGTCTTAATTTCACTTCTTTTAGAATCTTGCCTTGTTTTTATCAAATAAATGCCATTTCTTTCCAACATACTTATAGTTAATCTGACAAAAAAAACAAATTAAGGAAAATACAAAAATAAAATTGATACCTTGTAACTTGAGATGCGGTAGTATTCTTAATTTTCTGCGGTACAGGCTGAGTAGAGGGAGCATGACTTCTCTCTGCAATGTGATTGACTCCATTTTCCCTTCGATTAGCTATGTTCCTCCCACCACCACCATCTAACAACAGACATTTGCAAGAAGATGGTGAAACTGACAAACTAATAAACTAGCAAGAAATTTGCAGATTCATGAGATGTCTCAGCACTAAAGTTCATGTTAAAAAAGATAAAAAATAAAAAGTCTATGGAAAAGAAAACTAAAACAGCATAAAAAATATAAATGATGGCTATGGAAAGGTACTTTATAGTGGCGTGTCAACAAGCAGCAAAAATAAAAGCATAATTCTTAATATTCTTAAAAAGATCTCAGTAACAAGTTATTTTGGGGGGAAACACCACATAGTGTTAATATCTTGAAAAAAATGTTGCCTTATAGAAGTATTTTCCTTTGGGAGAAAGATGGCTTCCAGGTGACCACATGTGGAAATGAATAGCCATAATAGAAGAGACAAAACTAATGATAAAGCCCAAGGTCACTAAAAAGGTGGGGAGATGGTACCAGGAAAGTTAGAGGAATATCCTCCTGAAGCACCCCTTCCCCCCCTCCCTTGTCCACCTTGCTTTATCCTAGGCTCATCAGAAACCCTGTTGCTCAATCCCTGAAACAATAAACTTAAATCACTCAGAAAAATATAAATTATTAAAGAGACAACCATGGGGCAATACAAGCACATTTACTTATAACAGGGCATATAAAATTACAGAACATATAGATAAAAGGAAACATATATACGTAATCGAAAAACAAGACCCAAGTCATTTTACTCAGCAAATAATACTATAGCATGATCCCACGCGTCATAACAAGCAGGAATCACAGACCCAGAGTAAACAGACCTATTTTCAGACATTCAAACCCATAGCAACCGACCTATAAGAATCTCAACATGGAGTCTGCCAATCACAATGCTCACAGGATGACAAAATGGCAACTCATGACACAATGGGAACCTTTGCCTAGCAGCTCACAACAATCAAGAAAATAAATATACTTCAATTTACTGGATAAACAGGTAAAAGATACATCCACTTCAATTGATCAACTCAGAGGCAGAAGAAGTAGATGTCTGCTCCTAACAGGTTGAGGCAAAAAAACTGATCTGTTTCAGCAACTAAAGTTTCAAGGGCAGTAATAAACCAACTGAAATAAAAAAGCAGGGCGAGTAAGGAGAGAGGGGGAATCTTACCTCCTTCTTTCGGTCGCGTCTCCTTCGCACCTCATGAAAAGTATCTGTGAACAAAAAATAAAAACTTAACATTAAACCAAAAAGAGAGAGAATCTAAAAGATGCCAAGAACACATTTCTTTTTTCAAGAAATCCTAAATGATTAGGATGCGTAGATAGAGTGCTGAAGCCATTCATTGAGCAACACGTGTGAGCAATATCCCAAGAGAAACCATTGAACGCATAAACAAAACCCTACAAAGACAACTTTTAACCCCCCGAAGCACTGATTTAGAAAAAAAAAAAAAACTCCTTGCTCCCAAACATTGAACAGTTAAAAATCAAACTTTCAATGTCCAAATAGGCAACACGCAACTCCCCTCAACCCCTAAGAAATCAAACAAAAGCTAAACGGCAAAATAAAACAAGTTAAATTAAAATAAATTGTGAAAAGTGGAACTCAACTTCGGAAAGCACCGTAACTCAAAGTGAAGCTCAGAAAGAAAGTGAGAAGTAGTGTCTCCATTCGTGGATGAAGATAAAGAGTAGGAATCGAAAGACATAGAGAGAAAGGAGAAAGAGAGAGAGTGGATCGAGAAGAGAATAAAAGAGGGAAAAGTGAAAGGGACCTAAATAGAGAAGCTTCTGAGCGGTTTCGTTGGGATCCATGGAGCATTCTTTGAGGACGGCGTAGATTTCGTCGTCGGTGTGCTGCTTTCCGGTGATCTCGCGGATGTCTTGGATGGTTTTTCGTACATTGTTTGGGATCGGAACCCTAAAAGTGGAAGAGCCACCACCGCCGCTCATCTTTCTGTCTGTAACACAGCAACGAAGGAAGGAGGGACACTCTCTCTGTTCCTCAAACTTTTTTTTATTACAACACAAACACACACACACTTACACAATATTTACTTTGAATCATTAATATACGCCAATTCCATTACTGTGCCTATCACTCTCTTTTTTTATTTTCAATTTTAAATAATAATAATTACAACAACTTCATAACTAGGGTTTTCTTTGCCACACACCGTTTCAATTTTTTATTATTATTAAGACATCGTCCAAACAACCATCTACACTCAATTTAATTTAAATCTAGTATTAGATATAAATCTAAGTAAACTATTTTACACTGTTGTAAATATAAATTATGTATCATCCATAATAATAATTAATATTGTCGAAAAAATTGTTAATATTTTCCTGTTGGATTTGAAATGATTTTGCAATTTTTACCTCTGTTTTAATTTACTAATTCTAGTACTTTTTCACACAAAAATTTATTAAAGAATTTTGTGGAGGATACTTTTTCCAGTGAAATTAATTATATATTTACTTGAAAGATTTAATAAAGAAAGTGTAAAAACTTTACAATAATAATTTTGTTTTCTTATCAATTTTGGGCTTTTTTTTCTATTGATTTAAATTTCAACATGATATTAATATTAATGTTTATTTAATTAGATCTCATATCAATATAGTTTCTTAGTACATTTGTAATTATTGTCCAATTATTTTAGCATAAGGGATTTGATATATAGAAAGATTAATTAGTATTGATAAAGGATGAAGATAAAAAATTTGTATATTTATTTATCTTTAATCAGTCATTAATATTTATTGTAATTACAGGTAAATGAGAAAGGGTGTTCTACAAGTATTTTTCCTAAATCGTTTATGTTTATTAATATTTCAGGTATTTTTGTTCAGACAAAACTTTTTTTTTTAGATTCGAATTACTTTGACGTAAAAGATATTTAGTGATCAACACTGGATATATATACTTTCAATAAGAATATATTTAAAATAAATTAAATAGCATCGTCGATATCGTGTCTATAAATAATTAAATAAAGATAAAAAATACTTAATATATTTAATTATAAAATAAATAAATTTAAAATTAAATTAAGTTACAATTTCAACACCATTCTTAGTAAATTATCATATTAACTTCTTGTCACGCTGTAATATTACTACACTATGATTAACTATGTAATATTTTACATTTCAAATTCCCAAATTCGTATTTCTTATATAATGTAAGTGTGTTATTAAATGATATTCAATTAATTATTAAATAAAATTTCATTTATAGTAATATTAAATATTGGGAAGTGGTGAACTAAAAGTTATACTAATAAATCTATAAATAAATGACATTTTTTGGTTGGTTATGATGTTTTTGAAAACTAATGATTTTTGTACATAATGTAGTTTATATGTAAAATATTTGATCAAATATTGATGTATTAGTATAATTATTTAACTGATATTAACAGCTGCATTCTTGTCACAAATGACATTAGTTGCATTTAGATGGTTTTTTATAAAGGCTAAATTTCAAAATTACTTTCGATTTAAATCTTAAAAACTTTATCTCTATACATAAATGTATAATATATATATATATATATATATATATATAAATATTAAAAAATATTACATTTTATCTTGTCGTATATCATATCAAGCTAAATATGTTTTTTTGTCTGTATAACTTTCTTCGTACCGTAATTCATACACATATTTGTCTCTTTATAATTTAGTGATAATTTTATTTCAAGAAAATTTGTTTCCTTATTCATCACGTCATTTATATAAATATTTAATGCAAAACTTAATAAATTACGGCAAAATCACAATACTGATTAAAAAATAAATTTTAAGTTTAAATCAACCCTCCAATATCATATGGTAATCTGAGATTTGTATCTATTTATATAGTATAAACTATTATTCTAACTAGTTAGGACGGGACTTATAACACACTCTTGCATGGACACACACACACACACACATATATATATATATATATATATATATAAAGTATAAGATCAAATATTAATTGGTGATCCGATAGCGATCGAACATTAAGTCTAACAAACAACAAATCTCGATAGACTCAAATTCATTACTTGTATACCATGTTAATAAATTGATTTTAACTTTAATCCAACCTACCATGTTAATAAATTGATTTTAACTCCAATTTAATCCAAAAATATCGGTTTATAAGGTAAAATTTATTGCTACTTATATGTCAATTGGTTTTATCACTTGCTAGTGTAATGTGAAATTTTCAATGTATAATGTTCATAAATATACCATAATGATGCTCATAAATAGGCTAATAGCATGTTTTAATCAATAATAAAATAAAGGAAAATTATATTACGACTTACAATTTTTGACTCTCATTTTTTATTTTATTTTCTGATACTAGGATTATGATAATCGTCTTATAAGGTTAACCTATTAATCAAGTTTCAAATAGTAAAATACTTCAATTTTTTTTTTCTAGGCCAACCTTTTAAAGGCCATGGTCCGTGTAATAGTTGGGCTGGCCCAAGAACCACTGATCCAAGCCGAACGATTGCAAATGCAGATTGCGAAGGACCGTGACAGTACGACGTCGTCTGAAGTTGTGGCGAAGTGCGAAGTCCACAGCAGTTGATAGTTGATTGCATCTGCGAATGTTCTGTGTTTGACATTAAAACAGAAGGAAAAAGGGAACAGAACAGAAACCTTGAACCTTTGTGTAGAGAATCTTAGCCATGGGTAGCAACGGATTGAGGTACGAGATCGCACAAAACGCTTACATCAAACTCGTGCTTCACTCCCTCAAACACCCGACCTCCGCCGTCAACGGCATCTTGATCGGTCGCATCTCCCCTTCCAACGACGTCGTCGAGATCGCCGATGCCGTCCCTCTCTTCCACTCTCACATTCCTCTTCTTCCTCAATTGGAGATATCTCTCATTCTGGTTCTCTCTCTAGGGCTTTTTGCATTAATTTTGTTTTTTTTTTCACTCAGTTTTGATTCTATGCGGTTATCTATAAAATTACTCAGAAAGATATATGCTTTCTTAATCAACGTGTAACCTCGTTAACTGGGCTTATATTTTTTTCTCATGGGTGTCTGTTAAATTTTCCTTTTCTTCTCTGTAGTTTTCTGATTTTTCCTTTTTTCAATTACACTTTTTCTGAGATAGATAGAGGAATATTTTTCTGCGAAAGGGTTGAACATAGTGGGCTATTTTCACGCGAATGAGAGATCTGATGAAAGTGAGCTTGGTAGTGTGGCGAAGAATATCGGTGACCACATATGCCGCTACTTTCCCCAAGCCGCCGTTCTATTGGTTTGTTGTTGCATTTTTTTTTTTTTGGATTTTGCTAATTTGTTGTTGAATTTATTCTTAGTTTTTGCTATTTTTGGTTCTAATTATCTCCTTTTGCTTATCATCTTTCTTTTCCTCTTCAATTGTTTGCAGTTAGATAACAAGAAGCTCGATGCTTTGAAAAAGAGCAAGGAAGGTAGTGCCATAATGCAGGTTAGCGATTTTAGTGTTGGAAACCGCATTTGTCATGACCGATAATTTCTATTTGTTATCCGCTTTATGAGTTGTGTTTGGGCTTCTTTAGATGATATAGAATTCGTGATATCAGTCTAAACATAGAAATATATATACCCAAGCTTCTTTGTGAATGAACTAAAGAACTTCTTCTTTCTAATGGAATCACGAAAACCTATGAACTTGTTAGAATATAAACCTTTGGGGTAAACTTGTAATTAATTACTGTAGAAGAAAATAAGAAGGTACAATGGATTGAGCTTCTCTCATAAGAAAATTTGTCTTATGCATTTTAACTTCCAGAATTTTTCCTATGTAACTTTTTCAGAAGTTATGGTTAGAAAGAAGTTGATTTTAACTAAATGAGGGAAGTTAAATTTATTTTAGTTTTTTATTGTCTTCTCTTATAAATGTTTTTGAATAACTTTATCCAAGCAAGACCGAATTTCTGTAGTTCACTTTAGCACTGGACAGTAAGCTGTTTGCTTATGTTTGTTGGTTTCCCTGTCTTGTTGTGGGGGCTTATTCTGGTACACCAATCTCCTTATTTTTACAAAACTGCTGTATCTAAAAGCTTATCTTGAAATTGGTGGCTTTTTATCTTGGTGTGTGGTGTTTCATGGGTTTTATGGTGTAACATTGTGGAGCTCAGGTTGTATGCAAGAATTCAAGTTTCTGATTAATGTTGTGATCCATTTTCTCTTGTTTTTTATTTAATTTGCAACATACTGCAGCATATTTGGGAACCACTCTTTGGGAGAGATGATTTTTTTTTTTTTCACAAAAGTTCTGTGAGGAAAGCTAGCAAAAACACAATTATTTCTCTAAGCTAAGCTAAACGAAACATGTTCCAAGATTTTTTCAATTAAAGGACTGGGGGAATAACACAGTAATGTTTTGTAATGTGCACTCTTTGCATGATTATACAGCGTACAACCTCAAAGGTCATCCAACATTTGCACTAATTGCAAACGAGTCTTGTTATTTGTTTCTTATAGTTACAAAATTAATGGTTCGTTTAGAAATCACTTTTTTTTGTTGTAAAAGAAGACCAGTATCTACATGATACGTAATTATGGTTGCTAGAGTTTATGCATATATGGCTCCCTCAATATAAAGAGATGCCTTTTGGTTGGTTACATTAACCAAGATTACCTTTTTCTTATGGTTTAGCTTTATGTTAGGGATACATCTAAGAACTGGAAGTTGGTTCCCTCAGATGCAAACAACCGTTTCTCTCTGAAAGAGCCTTCGGCAAATGTAGTCTTATTGGACTATATTGCAACCGAGAAGTGGAATGGAATTGTAGATTTTGATGATCACTTGGATGACATTAGCAAGTGAGTGCTTTTTTGCCTTGCAGATTTCGTTTTTTCCCTACCATTTTATTTGTCTGTGCAGCTATAACTGACATACGAATACAATGTACATATTCTATTGTTTGCAGGGATTGGCTAAACCCAGGGCTCTTCAAATGATCCCACCACTTGTCTTCATTTTGGACGATTTACTTTGCAAGTGGAGGATGTTCAGACTTATATTGTGGTGCAAATGTTGGATTGTCAACAATGAACAATTAGGGACTATAAATTTTACCTTAGGGAAGTTGCTTCATGAAGATTTTTCAGTTGTATAAACAGGATATTTACCACCAGTTCGTAAAGGATTTTGGTTGCAGAGTTTTTTTTTTTTCTTGGGTGTAGGTATACTAGAGTGGAGTTTGTTTGCTTATCGGCGAATTGTGACCATGTGTTTCTTGGTATAAACAACATAATCATCACGTCCATTATCTTAGGCCATGTTTGGGGTGGATGTCTCTTTTCAGTTTTTATTTATAAGTGAGTTTGAAAATGTTTTGATATGATCAATAGCCTCATAAAGGTTATAATAGTCTCATAAAAGTTATAAGTTAAGATAAATACATATTTTCTTGCTTAAATCTCGTTATATTTTTTAAGGATAAAATTTTAACGATTTAAGTTCATAATATTTCACGTCTAGTGATCGATCATAATGTTATTTCAATGGATTGGAACATTGAGGTTGTATATAGAAAACTATTTTCATTACAATAAAGAATCCTTAAACCAATTTAATTTAAAAATAAAAAGCATAGAAATAATTTAGAAAAACCAAAAATCACTATAAACTTCAATATAATTTTTTATAAAAGTAACTCAAAGTTTTAAATTTCTTCGGAATTTATAATGAAAAAGCATCCAATGAAAAATTAATTGAATGGATTCTAATATTTATTGATGAAAATGATTCAAGTGTAAGTCTTGTACTATAGAAACATAAAAATGATATAGTCAAACACTTATAAGAAAATAAACACAAACTCAATCTGTGTCGATCTCTTATATTGATTAAGTCACACACATGTATGTAGATATATAAGGAATACTTAGTAAATTGATCCATCAAAGGTATCGGAGGCAATGAGGAGGAAAATTGAACTCTAAGAAAAGTTGTTAGAAGGATGGGATTCAAGTAGAATAGACTATGAACATTAATTTGATGCTCTGCTAAGATAAACAATCTGTACAGCTTGTTCAACTTGGTATTGGATTGGCTATGTACAATGGAAGAAGATAGAGAATAAGGAAGTAATTAAAGACAGTTTCTAGAAACTTTTGAAGATGAAGGAAGCATGGATGATGATGATGAAGGGTGTCAGAGAGTAGGGCATCCATGAGCAACTACGCCCGGAGCTGTGGGACATTTGGCCAAAGGGCAGTGGTCAGCATCGGCACCCCACCAGGATGGACCTAAAATGTCGTAACTTTGGAGGGCAAAGTAGAGAGCCACACCCATGAAAGCAAGTCCTGCATCTAATGCAGCCGAGAGAATGTAAGTGTGGCGAGCCCACCAAGACTTGAACTTGTTGTAAACGTAGAAATTGAAGAAGATTCCGACAGCTCCCCAGGTTATGTAGTTCACAGTTCTCGCCGGAGGAATAGATCCAGCACCCATAATAATGAGGGGCATGTTGATGAGTTGAATCCACTTCTGGTTTGGGTATTTGCGAGCATAGAACCACACTGGAACAGGAAGAACAGCACCAATGAGGAAAAACCAGTTCATCCCAGGGTAAATTCCATCCTTCGTAAACATTCTCTTTGGACCCACCACTCCCCATATGATTGAAGCATTGTAAAACACAGCGTCACCGGGGCACTGCCATGGACTGTTAGCTGCCAACTTTGCTTGATCACAGATGTTTGGAACAGTCGTCAGAAGCCACCATGCTGTGCCATAGCACACGGCTGAAGCAACCACGGTACCCACCAACTGCACTATGAACATAGATTTTGGAGGGATTTTCATATAGTGGCCTAATTTGAAGTCACCGAGGAAATAGAGTGCTTGTGACATGCTGACGTAGCCGTAAGTCTTGAAGGCGACATTAGCAAGTGGCTTTCCGGGGTAAATGTACCCGATTATTAGCTCTGTAATCACGTTCAGACCAACTTGCTGCAAAAGAAGTTACACTATGTGGTGAGAGAGACAAGACAAAACATTTGAAGCAATGGGAAACTGTAAAAATGATGTTATACCATGTTTGTTGTTGCTTGAATAACTCCAATTGGCAAAGTGAAAACTAACGCGATACCAAGAGACATTAGAACTCCCCACCATGGCAGCTGAAGTTGCTTGCCAAAGCCTTCACAAGTTATCAGGGCCACAACTACCATTACAACCAAAATGCTCACAAACCACCACTCCGGTACTTGTTCATAGTTTTTCTTCATAATTCTTGTATGCACATCACCGAATGTTTTTTCTTTTAGTTCAGCTGTTGTCTTCCTCCACATCTGAACAATCGTTCTTCCAAACACACATCACCACAAAAGTTAGCTCACTTTACCTAATTCATCCAGTAAAACTGTAATTCTAATAACAGAACAACACTGATAGAAACATAAAAAACTAAACAGTTGCATCCAATTTTTTGTTTCTAGTGGTATATTAAATATTTAAGCTTTGTCTCAAATCTCAAACTAAAAACAACTTACTTTCCATGGAAGAGAAAAACATGCGAAATAGTGGCGGTGAGAGAGGCAAAGCACAATCCATAATAGAATGCAAATGTGATACCAAGATAGAGCTTGCTGTAATTGTTATAACTGTCCATATCGATGTAAAAATTTTTAGCATCGAGAATCCGAGTGACGTTATATATTGCGCCAGTGGAATCAAAGGTGTGAGAACTGATGATGGGGAACTTCTTGGCATCAAATACGTTGTTCCAATATGAAATGGGAATCAGAACATACATGAAGAGCCCAAATCCAAGCAGTATGTTGATGATGGCAAAGCCAGGTGTAGCCAAAGGGGTCCCCAGAAACCCAGCCACAGTGTTCCAGTCAAAGCCAAATGAACCAATGCCAAGCCCGGTAATACCCGAACCAATTTGTTGAGCAAGGACGGATTTTTTCCAAACCAAGCAAACCCACGAGATTGTTGCTATTCCTGGGAATAAATAACCTGGAATAATGTAATATGCAAAGCTTGACACAAACACCAGGAAAAAGAATTGCAGCCTTGTGTTTCCTCCTTTAGGCCTTTTATCCTTTTCATGGAATGCCCTGCAATTCAACAAATTCATAACATTAGATTAATATAATAATCATAATCTCTTTCACTCATATATCTATTAAAGGACAAAGATGCATAAATCACCTACAAAGAATAATAAAATACCTGAATAAAGACACCTGGACGAGGTTTGAAGGCCACCACATGTACGGGGAATCAACGAGGAACTTTCTGAAAATGCCAGCCCATCCATAACCAAGCATCTAAAAATTTAAGGACACAGATTACAGTAGCCGAACCAAATTTGAATATGCATGTTGTTTTGATCAATCACCTTAAAAGTTAAAAAAAGTTATCAGATTCTTTTGATTCATTTTCACCCCTCTTTGTCTCAATTCTTCCCCTCATTCAAATCATTTATCCAACTGAACAATTTCTCTCTCTCTCTCTCTATTCCTTCCACCCACCCATAGCACTATCTTTTTTCAACAAAAAAATTGTTACTTTCAACAACCCAATGAATTAACAATCACTGTTTACCTGGGTGGATAATGATAGCAGGAAAGCAGCCATTGGGTGGATGGTCCTGTGATAGAAAGCCCTAACAATGGTGATAATGCTGATGGCATAAACACCACTAGCTCCAGCACCGGCAAAGATGGTGATGAGTGCATGCTCCTTCAAATTGAAGGGGCCAGGGTTCAGAGAGAAAGACCACTTGGTGAATGGAAAAACAAATACTTTGGTGGGAAGTGTTCTGGCCATGAGTTTGCCAAGTGGGAGAGAAATAATCTGTGCTGACACAGAAGAAATGAAAAGAGGAGTTGTTCTGTACGCAAAGAATTGGTTGATGAATGCAAGGACAACGCACGAAGTCAGTCCCAAAGTCCATGTCCTGAATGTCAGCACAGGCTGCGTAGGGTCGTCGGTTATCGGAACCGTCAACCTCACCTGCTCAATCGGAGAATCATCAACCTCTTCGCCTTCTTCTGCAACAACACATTAAACAGCATGTAATGAAAAACAAAAACAGACACACAAAACATAGATACAAACAAAATAGCATGCATGTACATGGAATTAAATATTAGACATTGAAATGTTACCAGGTATGACTAGTTTGGTGTGGTGTTTATTGTCGACAACCTCAGCCATTGCAGAGGATCTGGTTCTGGAATTGTGTTCTCTTATTCTCTTGCTTCCTCGTTCAAGCTCGAGAAGAGTTACATTGTTGGTTTGATTTTATAGGGAGGTAGGAACTAAACCAAACAATTACAATGAAATGTGCCTGGTTCTAATTGCGGTGTTAATTCATGATTGACATAAGCATCGTCGTCAACTAGTTTATCCACAACAACAAATCTGTTAGTGTATCACAATCTGTTGTTAAACGAAGAAAGAATATAAACAACTTTTACGATTATCTTAACAAATCTTGTTTATGTCAACTAATTATTTTATTTAGTAGACAGTAAATAACATACATGAACTTCATCAACCTATCAGCCTATAGTAACTCTTTGAATCTTTTATTTTTCATTGAAAAATCTATCACACTCAATATTTGATTTTTCTTTTTTTATAATCGTATATAAAGTTGATAAGACTTACAGTCTTTAGATTATTTAGGAGTTAAAGATTAAGGAGAATTAAAAGACATTTTCCACACTTAAATCTCCATACATCTTTTTAGGGATAAAATTGTAAAGAAGTTTTAAGTTCTAAAACTAATAATATCTTATCAGTAAGACTGATTATAAAGACCTTATCTTAGTAGATTCGAATACTGGTATGTGGAGGATGTAGTTCCAAAAAAATTGGTTTTTCTTAGTTTTTGACTTAGAACTTGTTTTGATATATCTACAAAGAGTAACGATAATTTAAAATATCTCAATAGATTGGAATATTGACAATGTATGTGGAAAATGAAAATATACAGTTCCGAAAAATTTGGTTTTTCTTAATCTTTAACTTCGAATTTGTTTCGGTGGCACGAAGGTTAAAGATAATTTAAATTTATATTTTTTTTAATCTTTTAAGGTGCACTTAATAGATAAAATTATGACAATTTTGTTAACGATTATATATATATATATATATATATATATATATAATATTTATATGTGTTAGGATTTTTATATTTTTATATGGTGCTATGTTGTTGCCGAATGTTACGTACGTGCCTTGGTATAATAGGTTGCCTCTAATGTTACCAACATTTACTATTCTAAATTGGCAAGTCTGATAAGGTTGGTACTATGGCATATAGTGTAAAAGACAAGCCTAAATTAGGAAAAATGGTTAAAGTGCATGCAATTTTAGTTTGGTTAACAAATTCTATTTAATAGATACAACAACATGATGCAACATTGAGTAAAAGAACTCTTTATACCTTTCTTTTTCACTTTCCCGTGTCTACATCAACCGTGATACAACCTAGTAATTGAATATGATGTTTAATTAAAATAGTGGTTCACCTCTCTACTTCACTTTCCTCTATACTATACATATAACGCTTTAAACAATAGGAATTTGAATGGCTGATTTTAGGTTGTGCAATTTGATCACAGCGTCAGCGTGTAATTTTCATGTAAACCTTTCAATTTAGCTTTATATTAAAGAGGTTTTATCACAATTTAACATCTTTAAGAGATAAAACATAAACAATATGTACAGCTTGTTCAACCTGGTATTGGATTGCGTTTGTACAATGTAAAAAGACAGAAAACAAGGAAGAAATAAAACACAGTATCTATAAACTCAAGAAGATGAAGAAGGAAACTTGTGAAGATGATGATGATGGGTGTCAGAGAGTAGGGCATCCATGAGCAACTACGCCCGGCGCTGTGGGGCACTTGGCCAAAGGGCAGTGGTCAGCATCGGCACCCCACCAGGTTGGACCTAAAATGTCGTAACTTTGGAGGGCGAAGTAGAGAACCACACCCATGAAAGCAAGTCCTGCATCTAATGCAGCCGAGAGAATGTAAGTGTGGCGAGCCCACCAAGACTTGAACTTGTTGTAAATGTAGAAATTGAAGAAGATTCCGACAGCTCCCCAGGTTATGTAGTTCACAGTTCTCGCCGGAGGAATAGCTCCGGCACCAAGAATGATGAGGGGCATGTTGACGAGTTCAATCCATTTCTGGTTTGGGTATTTGCGAGAAAAGAACCACACCGGAACAGGAAGAAGAGCACCGATGAGGAAGAACCAGTTCATCCCGGGGTAAATTCCATCCTTTGTAAACATTCTCTTTGGACCCACCACTCCCCATATGATCGAAGCATTGTAAAACACATCGTCACCGGGGCACTGCCATGGACTATTGGCTGCCAACTTTGCTTGATCACAGATGTTTGGAACAGTCGTCAGAAGCCACCATGCTGTGCCAAAGTACACGGATGAAGCAACCACGGTACCCACCAACTGCACGACGAACATAGATTTTGGAGGAATTTTCATGTAGTGGCCTAATTTGAAGTCTCCGAGGAATGCGAGTGCCTGTGACATGCTGATGTAGCCGTAAGTCTTGAAGGCGACATTAGCAAGAGGCTTTCCGGGGTAAATGTACCCGATTATTAGCTCTGTGATCACGTTCAGACCGGCTTGCTGCAAAACAAGGTACACTCTGTGGTGAGAGAGACAAAACATTTGAAGCTATGGGAAACTAAACTGTAAAAATGATGTTATACCATGTTTGTTGTCGCTTGAATAACTCCAACTGGCAAAGTGAAAACTAGCGCGATACCAAGAGACATTAGAACTCCCCACCATGGCAGCTGAAGTTGCTTGCCAAAGCCTTCACAAGTTATCAGCGCCACCACTACCATTACAACCAAAATGCTCACGAACCACCACTCTGGTACTTGTTCATAGTTTTTCTTCATAATTCTTGTGTGCACATCGCCGAATGCTTTTCCTTTTAGTGTAGTTGTTGTCTTCCTCCACATCTGAACCATCGTTCTTCCAAACACACATCACCAGAAAAGTTAGATCACTTTACCCAATTTATCCAAGTTAAACAGTAATTCTAATATTAAATATTTAAGCTTTGTCTGAAATCTAAAACTAAAGACAACTTACTTTCCATGGAAGAGAACAACATGCGAGATAGTGGCGGTGAGAGAGGCAAAGCTCAATCCATAATCGAATGCAAATGTGATACTAAGATAGAGTTTGCTGTAATTGTTGTAACTGTCCATATCGATGTCGAAATTTTTAGCATTGAGAATACGAGTGACATTATATACTGCGCCAGTGGAATCAAAGGTATGAGAACTGATGATGGGGAACTTCTTGGCATCATATACGTTGTTCCAATATGAAATGGGAATCAGAACATACATAAAGAGCACAAATCCAGCGAGTGTGTTGATGATGGCAAAGCCAGGTGTAGCCAAAGGGGTCCCCAAAAACCCAGCCACTGTGTTCCAGTCAAAGCCAAATGAACCAATGCCAAGCCCGGTAATACCCGAACCAATTTGTTGAGCAAGAATGGACTTTTTCCAAACCAAGCAAACCCACGAGATTGTTGCTATTCCTGGGAATAAATACCCCGGAATGACGTAATAAGCAAAACTTGACACAAACACCAGCAGAAAAAATTGCAGCCTTGTGTTTCCTCCTTTCGGCCTTTTCTCCTTCTCATGGAATGCCCTGCAATTCAACAAATTCATAACATTGGATTAATATAATAATCATAATCTTTTTCACTCATATATCCATTAAAGGACAAAAATGCATAAATCATCGTGAAAAAAATAATAAAATACCTGAATAAAGACACCTGGACAAGGTTTGAAGGCCACCACATGTACGGGGAATCAACGAGGAATTTTCTGAAAATGCCAGCCCATCCATAACCAAGCATCTAAAAATTTAAGCACACAGATTAGTAGCCTAACCAAATCTGAATATGCACGTTGTTTTGATTAATCACCTTAAAAGTTTAATAAAATTATCAGATCCGTTGTTTCATTTTGACCCCTCTTTCTCTCTGTTCTTCCCCACATCTCCACTCAAATCATTTATCCAACCGAACAATTTCTCTCTCTATTCTTCCACCCACCATAGCACTATCTTTTTTCAACAAAAAAAAAAAAATCGTTACTTTCAACAACCTAATCAATTAATAAATCACCATTCACCTGGGTGGATAATGCGAGCAGAAAAGCAGCCATTGGGTGGATGCTCCTGTGGTAGAAAGCCTTGACAATAGTGATAATGTTGATGGCATAAACACCACTAGATCCAGCACTGGCGAAGATGGTGATGAGTGCATGCTCCTTCAAAGTGAACGGGCCAGGGTTCAAGGAGAACGACCACTTGGTGAAAGGAAAAACATATGCTTTGGTCGGAAGTGTTCTGGCCATGAATTTGCCAAGTGGGAGAGAAATAATCTGCGCTGACACAGAAGAAATGAAAAGAGGGGTGGTTCTGTACCCAAAGAATTGGTTGATGAATGCAAGAACAACGCACGAAGCCAGTCCCAAAGTCCATGTCCGAAATGTCAGCACAGGCTGCGTAGGGTCGTCGGTTATCGGAACCGTCAACCTCACCTGCTCAATCGGAGAGTCATCAACCTCTTCGCCTTCTTCTGCAACAACAACACATTAAAATCAGCATTCACCAAAAACAAAAACAGACACACAAACATAGATACAGACAAAACAAAACAGCAACAGATAAGAATTTTAAAATGTTTCTGCACTTTTGGTTACATTCACGAGAATGTTTTTTGCTGCATAACTACTGTCTCGTGTAACTTAACAATCTTTTTGACAAACCCTCTTGATAGTTGGTGGTAACAGCATGTGTTGTATGTTATGGCATGTAAATGAAATTAAATATTGGCATGAATGGTGTAGCTATGGCATAGTTTTTTTCAGACATTGAAATGTTACCAGGTATAACTACTTTGGTGTCGTGTTTATTGTCGACATCATCGACAGGCTCAGCCATTGCAGAGGATCTGGTTCTGGAAGTGTGGATAGGACTTGGAGTCTCTCTCTTCTCTCTCTTCTTCTTATCCTTCTTCCTCCTTCAAGCACGAGAAGAGTCACATTGTCGGTTTGATTTTATAGGAGGTGGTGGGAACTAAACCAAACAGTTACAATGAGAATGTGTCTGGCTCCAATAGCGGTGCTGATTCGTGATTGACATAAGCATCGTCATCAACTAGTGTGTATTACAGCAATAAATCTGTTCAACCTAATGAAGAAACAAAATCACAATTTTAAGGTTATCTTAACATATATTACCATGTATTAACGACCAACCAACGGTTGGATAAAAAGGAAAACTATACATTGTTTATGACACCCAATTTTTTTATTTATTTTGTTCGTTGACTTCATGAATCAATTAGCCTTATAGCCGTTTCAATATTTTTATTTTGGAAAATTATGTTTTGACAATAAATTTGTTGACAAAGTTGACAAAAGTTACTGTAAATGAAATTAAAATAGATTTTTAGTTTACTTTTTAACCAAAATAAAATAATAAAATAATATTATTTTACTTAAAATGGTAATTTGTCAAAAAAATTTGTTAAAAAAAACTTTGTTAAAGTATCACTTCCCTTTTATTTTTATGGAAAGAAAACTATCTTTCTATCCATTTTCATCAGTTGAAAACATACTTTTACAGATATTTTAATCATTAAAAGAATTATATTTATAAAAAAATAAAAAATAACTTATTTTACAATATATATATATATATATATATATATATATATATATATATATATATATATATATATTTTCTCTTTTTTTTT
>Ga0099822_1001533_pt1 | contig 27154 bp, 10 predicted proteins | sample CowpeawhiteBW_FD_76839 | JGI IMG/M metagenome (GOLD analysis project Ga0099822, IMG submission 76839) | Root nodule microbial communities of legume samples collected from California USA - Cow pea white BW | ecosystem: Host-associated > Plants > Roots > Nodule | place: USA: California | collected... | reverse complement strand
TTTGCTATATATTATAGTAATTCAACGTTATTTGTCTCTTTAACCTAGACTGTGGTGGAAAAATTATGAATCTACATTCAAATTTTGCATCACATACAGAAAAAAACCTCTCCAAGAATAAGTAAAATAATTTGAGAACAATATTTACAGTAACAAAATCAAATAGTAAAAAGCAGAACAAATAACATGGACAATTACTGATTTTGTAGGTTACTCTATTACTTTTGTGGAGAATCTTTGTTCTAAGTTCTACAATCTACCCTCTGCCATTTACTAATAAACATAATTCATAAAAACTGGTGTCGGAAGAAAAACTTAAGTCTTTTTTGGCCTTCAAATAAAAAATGTGTGGAGAAATTTTAAATTTTGTTGAACCAAGAAAATTTATTAGAGAAACAAATGAAAATAAGAGAAAGGCACCAATGAGAAGAGAAAGATGGTTGAGCGAAAAGAGAGAGATGACAGATATAAAATAAAAAAAGATGATTGAGCTTACAAGATATGAGAGATATAAAACACAGACAGACTGTTTTTTAATACACTAATAAGCCGCTCTGCAGTTACATCTAATTAAAATTTTGTTTGTCAAATTTTACAATTAAAGTGTATCAAAATTATTTATTTTTAGTGGTGAGCTTCTACATTTACGAAATAATTAGAGGTAAAAAGGTTCTACATAGTGTACACCAAAAGCTGGGTATTTATATATATATATATTTATATATTGTTATAGAGTTATAAATTATACATAAATAATTGCTACTGACAGTTATTAAACCTGTTTAATATGTAATTACTTTTATTTTCTGTTAACAACTGCCATAACTGCCCCGAAATCTCAGTTCCTGTTAGAGACTATTTTATCAAATCCCAAAGTTCTAGTTTGATATCCTTGGAACCACTGTTGGATTGTTTTGATTGAAGGCCAAATCCAAGGGACTATCATAGATTTCACTAGTTTACATCTGTTGTAGGTTCCAATACAAGTCAACAAGTACCTGGCATACAGTGATGGTATGAGAGTAGTTGAATCGGGCAAATTGTCAACACAGCTTCCTGGTATGGATGGCCGATTATTCACTGAAATGGACAGGTAAGTTTGTGGAAAATATACAATACTTATAAGGCTATATAACTTGTCTGTAGTTGTGTAGTCTCTGTTCATGGTAACTTTTATTTATAAAAAATATAAATCTTGGAATAAGTCTCTTCATCATCAGTACTTCTTCCATTGTGATAAAACATCTTCTCACTAAAAGGGGACATAATTGCAGGCCAAGTGGTCAACCTTGTGTTGAGACAACCGAGTTCAATCTTTTAAACAACATGTTGAAAGCTGTTGTTGAAGAGCGCTATAAAGATGCTGGTAATAATTGTTATTATTGTTTCTTTAATCTATTTTTTTTTTTGTGATTTTGAGATATATCTTTTTAATGTATGACGCATGACAAAAGTTCTTGGACGTTGTATGTGATTGATGATAGTGGCAGCCAACATGTCCCTAGTCAATGGTATTGGTTTGATATTTTTGCCCTTAGTAGCTGGAGTGGCATCAGCTTGTTAATTTTTCTCTTGGTTGAGGATCCTCTCATGTTAATGTTCTTAAAATCAAGACTTTTTCTTATCAGTTACACAAGTGGTTCCTAATTCTTTATTCTCATCACCATTAGGTAGTCTGTAAGCATCTGGTATCATCCATCAGTTTTAGTCAAAACAAGTTTGTATGCCATATCACCAGAGCATGCTTTTGCTGAGCATTTATAGGTTTAATTTTTACCTGTATTTTTATTTTTATATACTTTTGAAGCTTAACATGATTTTGGAATCAATATTACATCTATTATTGACTACTATAGTATTAATTGTACGCCTCTGATGTTACTTACACATCTCATGTTTTATACGCAACCCCAGCTTTGTTCAGGGACAAACTTAATCAACTTAGGGCGGGGAAAAACACGAATAACAGGTTTGAAGCTCTTATATGACACGACAAGTTAATATTCTGTGAAAGAATTCCATGCCCGAGTCATTTAAACCCAATCCAGAACCGTCTTTTGGCCTTTTTGTTCTGTTGTACAGCTTTAATGAACGTTGACAACTTTTGTTTTGTTGCAGGTTCTGAATGCTTTAATTGTAAATACAATCTTATATTAGAATGGCGATGGGGTTCTGGTACAGCTGAGAGCTGATTGCGGTCATGTCTCTCCCTTCCTCGGTCTATAAATGCTTACATTTTCTGTGAATAATTTGTAAATATTCCTAAACATTATAATGTTAATGCAATCACGTGCAACTTTTCACTACTTTTCAGAGACTTGTTTCAATCCTCAAAAGATGTTAATATGTAATGTGGTTTTTTATCAGTATGTGACTGATTGATGTGTTTCGCCGTGTTATTAAAATACTTGGGTTGGTTAGATAAATTAGTGTAAACATATTACTCAGTTCCCAGTTAAATATACATTTTGGTATATTTAGTGCAGCTAATCCTTCCAAAGAAGGAAATCGTCTAATATATGGACGATTTTTCGACAACTTTACAGTATATTAGAAACAGAATATTATATATAGTGTTCTTTTCTTTCTAGAAAGAGCAAGCCAAGTGCCTTACGGTTGAAGGAAAGTCCATGGTCACAACTTGCGCGACGATTGGTAAAACCAAAATGTTTATTAATAATATTAATACTATCTTTACTTGGACTTGAAAACACCTAAAAAGGAATCATTGCGTGAATACATAAGATTATGATTACAATTTCTTATAATAGAATAATTGGACCGGGCTTTCCGTTCATTTGAAAAATCATATTACACAGATTATATAAAAATGATTACAAACACTTAATGAAAGTCAATCTCGATCATACAATGATAGGTGATGAAATAAAAATCATTAGTGAACCATAAAAATGAAAAAAAATAAAGTTGACGAGGAAGGCGTAGATAGATAGCATAGCACCAAACAACCAACCACCACCGCACCGACGGCCAATTCCCGCCAAAGTTAGAGATAACAATAATGGTGGATTGACCTGAAAACAAGGCAAGGTGGCTAATAATGCAACACTGGTAGGACCCCCTAAATGAAAAACCATATCATGTGAGATTCCTGTGTTGTGTCTTTATAATATAAAATAATATCATTTTTATTTTATATAAAAAAAGTGTAAACAGTAATTTAGTTTTTATAGTTGTATTTTTATTCATTTTGGTTATTGTATCTGTTTTTTATGTTAATATTATGGTTAAATATGTTTTTGGTCCCTTAATTTTCGGTAAAAATTGGAATTAGTCCATCTTCAAAATTTTAGTCCAATTTAGTCCTTTAACTTCTGAAATATGTGAATTTAGTCCTTTTAACGAGATTTTGTTAAGTTTATTTAAAGTTTTAAACATTTTTCTTCATAGTATTTGAGTTGTTTACATCATTTAATACGTTTTTGCTTAAATGTTAGTTAAGAAATTATCATAAAATACAAACTAAATTAGACTAAAATTTTAAAGAGGAACTAATTCTCCAATTTTCAGTGAGAGTTAAAAGATAAAAAACATATTTAACTCTTAATATTATTTAAGAATGTAACATGTCAAATTTAAGTTTATCACGTGATATAATCTGGTCATTTTATTTTAAATTTTGACATTTGATATCTTATAAATAAAAAATTATCAAATTTTTACGCAAATTTGAATTTAAATATATGATAATTTCAAATGGTATCAATTTAATAAAAATAGCCACATTAATTTTTTTTTGACAAAAATAAATACGCATTATGTTTTTTTTTCCTCGAGTAAAAAAGAAAATATAAAATTAAAATTGTTTATTTTATTATACACAATAAATACAACAATTTAAAAAAAAATTAAAATAACAAATTATATTTATTAATGCAAAATTAAAAACGAGTTATATGGTGTTGGGCTCAATATATTATTATTGGAATCACGAGGTATCCGAATCCCAAAAGAATTGACCATGTAAAACAAGAAAAAGATTATGTCAATAACTTGTAGATTTAAACTCTCTCATTGCTTTGAAGTGATCCAAAACTAAACACTTCTTACATTGAAACGCCATCTCCCATCTTAAATTTGTTATTTTGTATCATATATCAAAACGTCACTGCCAAATAACATTTATAATATCCATTATTAGATTTCTTTACATTAATTATCTATCACTAAAATATCTTCAATAAGCTAAATTATATTTTTTTTGTTGGATTTTATCATTAAAGCCCTAAAGCATATAATAATATAATAATTTATTTAAGTGAGGAGTCTCATGGAGAAATGATTGAGTGCAGAAACATTTAAATAATAAAATTGTATGAATTTGACTCTGTGGCTGGCTGAGAAGGCAGCAACCTTCTCTGACTTTAAATTTACAGTTTGTGAAACATTTTTATCTTCTCTTCAATTTCTCTCTCTCTCTTTCTCCTCTGCCGACATCTTCTATCTATCTTAAACGAACTTCTGTCCAATACAATAAAACATCATAATTATCGTAATCTTTTCGGTTTTCGGTTCTGCCTTAGGTTTCTGTTCCACTGAATTGGTTTTGGTTTTATCTGTTGGGGCCTTCATTTTCATGTTTTCTTTCAACCACAAAACATCTTTCGTATTCATCTAACAGTCTTCACATGTCAGGGCCGCTTGATCGGTTCGCACGTCCCTGTGAGTACCAGTATCTTCGTTTTTTTTCTTTTCACAATTTTCTCAATTCAACGCAAAAATCACATCTTTACGGATTCGATCATCTTGTTTTTTTTTTTTTTATCTGGGTCACCAAATGAACTTCAATTATGGTTTAGTTAAGCTGAATTTAATTCAGTACTAATCCAATAGTGCATGCATAGATTTCGCAATTGAGTAGTACTGTAGTGGTTTGATAATCGATCTCTTCGGATTTGGCTTTAATGAAGAATTTAAAGCTTACTAATTTGTGAGTTTGGGTCAAATTATGAGCTTTTGGAATGTAATTGGAATGAATTGTGGTGAAACTTTGCTTGATAGGCTTTGAGGGGTTTTCTGGTCACGATGAAAGGAGGGAGAGGAGATCCGATTTTGAGAATTCAGAGGATGATCGGAGAACAAGAATTGGCAGTTTGAAAAAGAAAGCAATCAATGCTTCAAGCAAGTTCAGACATTCTCTTAGGAAGAAGAGCAGCAGAAGGAAGAGCGCAAGCCGAAGCAATTCGGTTTCCATTGAGGATGTTCGAGATGTTAAGGAGCTCCAAGCAGTGGATGCTTTTCGACAGGCACTTATGTCAGAAAACTTGTTGCCATCAAGACATGATGACTATCATATGTTACTAAGGTTACTGCCCCTTATCACTTATATTGTTAATTTGTTATGCCTTCAGTAACTACAACTCATCTATAACAGATTGGTTTTAACCATGGCCTTCATTATTTCAAACTACACAAAAAGGTCATGACATTTTGATTATGGCATATGTTGTTTGCATAAAATGGTGTCTTTGCACATTCATAGTAGCATGCTTCTAACACAGATAACTTGTTTGCCTCTTGGAGTATAATATATAACTTGAGTTGACTGATGCTGTTGCAGATTCTTGAAAGCAAGGAAATTTGATATTGAGAAAGCAAAGCACATGTGGGCCAACATGATCCAATGGAGGAAAGAGTATGGTACTGATACGATTATGGAGGTGAGTCATTTGAATTGAAAAATATATTTAACTTATTTGGTTTTCATCTTGGTTGATCATGTTTGGTTTGATCAACTTTACATTTTTTGTTTTCTGAATTCATTGTTAATGCTATCAATATTTCTGGTGTCCTGTCTTTATCTTTAGGATTTTGAATTCAGTGAGTTGACTGAAGTCCTGCAGTACTATCCACATGGTTATCATGGGGTGGATAAGGATGGAAGACCTGTTTATATTGAAAGGTTAGGCAAAGTTGATCCCTGTAAGCTTATGCAAGTGACTACCATAGAAAGGTATTTGAGATACCATGTGCAGGGTTTTGAGCAAACGTTTGCTGTTAAGTTTCCTGCATGCTCTATTGCTGCAAAGAGACATATAGATTCAAGTACAACCATTTTGGACGTTCATGGTGTGGTAGGTTGTTTGTCTTAAATGGTCTGCAAAGTTTCCTTCCACTATTTTAATTTATTGTAGTCGATAATCACTGTGGTTACTATGCTGCTTTATGCTTCCAGGGTTTCAAAAACCTAACCAAATCTGCACGGGAACTCATCATGCGGCTGCAGAAAATTGATGGCGATTACTATCCCGAAGTATGCAACTTTAGTCATAACTATTTCTCTTGGTGGTTTTCAATTCTTGAGGGTTTCTGAACTTGTTATGCTGCTATCTCTTCTGTTCTAATCTATACAAGTTTCTGTGCAGACATTATGTCAAATGTATATAATCAATGCTGGTCCTGGTTTTAAGCTGCTTTGGAACACAGTGAAATCCTTTCTTGATCCCAAAACTACTTCAAAGATAAATGTACGTGTTAATTAATGTGATCTTTTATTCGTTCTGTTTTACAATTTTATAGGATTTCAAAGACTAATCATCTTTTACAGTTACCAAAGATAGTCTTATTGGTACAGTTTTAACTGATACTTCAATGTTCCATTAGGTTCTTGGAAACAAGTTCCAGAACAAATTACTTGAGATTATTGATGCGAGGTAACTATTCAGTAGTTTTTGTAAATGATGTACTTGTCAATCAACTTGTATAGTTATTTGGAAATTCTGACTATCTGTGTGTTTTTCCAGTGAGCTGCCAGAATTTCTAGGTGGTAGTTGCACTTGTACAGATCAAGGTGGTTGTATGAGGTCTGATAAGGGTCCATGGCAGGATCCAAATATTTTAAAGGTTTTCTACCTATCATTTAATATTTAGACTCTGCTTTTCACGAAATGTTTATTATGCTTCTGTGACTCAGCTAGAACAGTTGTGTGCATGCAGATGGTTCTCAGTGGCGAAGTGCAATGTTCAAGGCAAATAGTAACGGTTTCTAACGATGAGGGCACCATTATAGAATGTGACAAGGCATGCTTTCCAATGGTATAGCCATTTCAGACACTTCATGAATGAAAACTTTCAGATTTTATACTTCTATCAGCTCTTTGTATGTTTATTCATCCATCCATTCTTAGACACTTCATGAATGAGAGAACATTTTATGATTCTTATCAACTCTTTGTTTTGGATCTTGTTAGCCAATAAGAAGTAGTGATACATCAACTGCAGAATCAGGATCTGAAGTTGAAGACATCACTTCTCCCAAAGCAAGTGGAAATTATACAAACCCTAGACTAACTCCTGTTCATGAAGAAGTAAGTCATCCTGAAATTGATATTGTTGCAAAAAGAAACAAAAGATGGAAAAATGTTGCAGTAACTGAAATACAACTGCTTTGATGTTTTCCCAGGCAAGACTGATTGGTAAGGCTAATCTCTCTGGCGGTTTCTCTGAGTTTGATGAGTTTATTCCCATGGTTGACAAGGCCGTTGACCTCGGATGGAAGGAGAAACAAGTGACAACTCAAAACTCGAAAAGTTCAACAGGTTAGAGACTTGATGCATATTCCCTGAAGTTGTTGACTCTGATATGCTCCTATTTTAACTGGCTTTCTCACATTTTTTTGAAGCCTTACGGAATGGAGTAAAACAGAAACATATTCTTTGCAAATTCAAAATATTTACTGTTGTGCTTAACACATGTAATGTATTTGTTGCAGAAAATTTCCTTCTGAGGACTGGAAAATCTGGTGGAAAGTGTGCACATATCTGGATTGTTATTGTGGGCTTCTTTGTTGCCATCTTTACTCTTGTTCGTTCACTAGCATTTCAAGTGACTAAGAGAATAAAGGACACTGAATCTGATTCTACCAAAAACACACCTAACATGACCGTTGATTCAATAGCCAAGGAAGAATCTCGTCCCCCATCTCCTGTTCCTAGATTAACAAAGACAGAACTTGTGTCATCTGCTTTGAAACGCCTTGGTGAGCTCGAAGAGAAGGTTGACATGCTACAGTCAAAACCAAATGTGATGCCATATGAGAAAGAGGAGCTGCTGAATGCTGCTGTTTATCGTGTGGATGCATTGGAAGCAGAACTGATTGCTACAAAGAAGGTAAAACAACTACTATTCTTTATTCAAGTCTCAATTTTTAAGAAAAAGGTTTGCATGCTTGACTATTGTGAATGTGAACTTGTGTATAAGTTGAGTCTCTGTATGACTATTATCTTTTGAGGGTGCTAATGTGTATTGGAAGTCTCACATCGATTAGAGATAAAGTTAATTTACAATACTATTCCTAAACAGGCTTTATACGAAGCATTGATCAGACAAGAAGAACTTCTGGCATATATAGATCGTCAGGAAAGAAGTAAATTCGCGGTATGTAAACAAATTTGCATTTTTTATGGTAATTGTTACTATCTTGATTCGGAACTCTTAAAAAAGTTAGTTCAATCTTTTTGTGGCAGAAAAAGAAGTTTTGCTGGTGAAGAGATAACTGTACAGAACGGAGCTGTTTGGCAGATTGATGGAGATATATATATATATATATATATATATATATATATATATATATATATTACTTTTTTTCCTGTTTGTATATTTTACCTGCACAGTACTTTTATCTTCAATATGGCTTGTTGTCTGTTTTCATCACAAAATTCTTATATCATGGAATTCTTCTTACACGTCTACTTTTCTCTCACCCAATTTTAATATACATGAATTTGACTGCTGAATTATAGCTAAGTGTATGATAAATGAAACTTGATTCACCTTTTAAGTGTAGAATTCTTTTATAATATTATCAATGCCTTAAATATCATGTTGAAATGGCACCAAAGAAGTCAAGACACTAAACTTATTCACATAATTTTACAGCAATATATCTTATTCATGTATTTTGACCTCAATTTTCTTAGGAAAAATGCTCCTTTCTTATTAATAGAAAGAACAAGCAGTTTTTGTACGTTTATACCCTCTTAGTATAATTTAATAATTTAAACTATATAAGAAAATGAAGAATTATTTCATGGATAATAATTACACCAATTTCATTCTCATTATCTTTAATTATTAAATTAAAGTTTTAGGTCAACTGACAAAAAATTTTCCATCGTAAGTTTATATAAGAAAACAATGCCACACACAGATGTCGACAAAAGAACTGTAATATGCACTTTTCTTATTTAAAGTTGAAATGTTTCTCTTAAAATTTGTTTTCGGTCTTCTAATTATTGAACCGATCTTGAACATACTGGTCACACCAGATCATATATCAGTAAATACAAGATTTCCGTTCTATCAAACCAGTTACAAGTCCAATGTTCAAGTGTTCCTGTTGCTAAGAAAGAAATTCTGAACATTAGTCTTAAAAACACTCAGCAACATAGGAAATGTCACGTACACATATACTGATATCCAAATGACCTTGTCTCCGCAATTCTGCAAGAAATTTACAATCTGCCAATGAGGTCTGACAAATCTTAATTCGATCTAACACAGCAAGGCAATACAACATTGTCAACCCATAATGCTATGTTACAATTTTCTGCTAAATTTTCTTGTATTAGTTCTTTTACTGTACTTTCAAAATATATTTCTAAACACTAATTTTGACATTTTAAAATATAAAGTATTAATGTGTCAAGACAGCAGAAGACAACATAAAAAAGAAACTCAACGTAGAATCTGAAATCATTTTGGACCCGTTAATTTGATTAAAAAAACATTAACAATCTAAATTTCTGTTCTTGCAGATTTTGCAGTAAGACAAGGGTGGACTGAACAAAGAATTGGTTAGCCTTACCTGTTATACCAAAGCAACGACCAACAAAACCAAATCAAACTCAAAATGTGAAAAAAATATTAAAGAAAGAATAGGTTGGCCTTCCCATGTTTTTACAGCTTAGTTTCCATGTATGTAAACAGATAAAGTGTTTTATCTGTCAAAGAAATTAACAATAGTTTGAGTGGAACAAACCAGAATAATAAGTTAATTACATGATGGAACAGTGACTATACCCTTCATCAACAGTCACATACCAGTCATGCCACACATCAAATCTCTGACACAAATTCGGAGTACGAGAAACAACATCCTTTTTTTTCTCTTCTTTCTTCTGATGTTCTTTCTTTTCTTCCTTTGAGGAGCCAAAACTCACAATTGTTGCTGATTTTCTGAACTTTCTAACATTCTTTATTATCCTTACTGGATCAGCCTCACCAACTACTGTCACTGTGTTTTTGTCTGGGTCTAGGACAATGGAATTAATTCCTGCAACCGTTGCAATTAACTTCATCACCTTTCTCTTGCATTTTGAACACCGAAGTTCTACTGACATCACAGTTTTCTGCAACACACAAGTACTTAAGATAAGTTATTACTTTCCCTTACAAAAAGTACATAAATCTTACACCATTGTGAAACAAAACAGCTGAAAGTACTTTAAGTATAGGACTCTACGAGGTGATAGGTCCTAAGATTTGTTTGTTACATTAAATAACAAAAATAACTTTATCATGTGGAAGTTTATGAAACATAAACCTTGGACATGATTGTGGAGTCTATAATTAGCCACAATGCCGGAACAAGCTGGTACAGAAACAAGAATCAAACTTTGCTGTGTTATTTATCTCCCATCTATTATTCCCTGAATAAGCTTTCATGAATTTATGGCACCATTTTCCCCCATGTTCTACTCAAGAAGTTTGGTTGAAGATTAAATATAGTGTCACTTTATCAATGCTGGCAGTGGTTGGTAATCAGTGACATGCATGTCTGAAAATAACGTAATAAGGATGCGATATGGTTGTCAATGCCATCATTTACTTCATCTAACTACAAAATTTATATTAATTACTGATAAATGGAATATTCTATAACTGCTGTAATATATTTTGTTACATTCACTATTTTTCTGTGTAATTTTTGAAGAAAAACAATCATGTAGAAATAGTATGAACAGAGCTTTTTCATTGTCCTCTGCAGTATGAGTTGGGAGAATTTTTTGCTTCATCTTTTACCATTGTCTCAGTATTTTAGTAACCATTATGGAGTCGAATTTGGATGAAAGAAGTGATTTGAAATACTTTGTTTTATAAGTTCCTCCGTAAGTACTTTTAAGAATTTTTTTTTACAAACTAATTTTAATTTATAAAAATTATTTTCTGTTGGTGGAGAAAACTTAAAAATAAACACAAGCGTGAATGAAAGAATAATGTAAAAAAAATAAGAAATAAAAATCATTGTGTCACAAGAATTAGTATAAATGATATTATTCTCCTTGTTTGCATAAGAAAACTAAAATGACTTGTCAAACATAACCATAATATAATTGTGGTGACGAAGTTTTTGGAACTAAATAAGATCATAATGAATTCATTATTCTTAATCTTATCTTCAAAATTAATTTATAATTGAGCTAATTAAGACTTACATGCCGATTACTAACTAATATTTCTTACACAACTTGTAACCAAATTTGAAGTGAAATCTATTTTGGGTTATTTTCCACAAGAATCGCTGGAATATATCAAATTAAAAGCCTTTGATGAAAACAATTATTAAAATAATTAATAAATATAAAAAAGAAGTGAAACTATATATTTATTGCTTGAAATTGATTGCGGTGTGTGAGATAGACATTACTATGGTGAATTATATACTCAACTGATTCAAGTCGTTTCTCTTGTTCCAGTTTACTACCAAATCAACCTTGTAGATAATAAAAATGACTACATTGATAATTCATAACAGTAAAAAGTCCTGAGTATCTAAAACAAAACATTCAACTAAACACTAGCAAAAGTCAACTACAAATTTCCTGAATTGGAATTATCAATCATCTTCTAAATCCAAGCCTTTATCATTTTCACTATTATTTTGTCTGTAGAATTCAGTCCCCAAAATTAAAACCCCAGAAATATCTTTCCAAAACATCTTACTGTCTCTCTTGAAAGGAACTTTTTAGAATCATTACTGCTCCTGTTTGGTCTGCTACAACTGCTCCACTACAGCAATCCCTGTAGCAGGCAGAGGATGCTGTGGAAATAATAAGGGGAATTTATCATGATAATAAACAAGCTTCCAAAAACCAAAATATTGTGCAGAACACTAACACTAAATATGTTTTTCTTGAAAAAGGTTATTTTCATATGAAGATCATATTTCAGGAAGCAACATATGCAGGGAGTAGAAGAAAAATAAAAATACAAACACATACATAAACAGAGGAATCGACAGCCCCAACATATACAGAAAATTGAAAGTTGTAGTGCAATACAGCAAACGAGAAGAGTAATGAAGCAGAACACGAGCTGTTTCTATCTTCATCTTGAATAATATTACATCATTTTGGAAATAAGAGAAGAACACCATCGAACCTATTAAATATTAACTTACACCATTACATGCCTTCAAGCCTGTCACTTCATTTCTTCCTCGATCCATTTTGATCTTTTGTCTGTAGCGGCTCACTATCTTCTTATCTAATTCATAGTAGTCTCTCACTTTACTCAAGCGTTTTAAATCAAGGTCGATAAAATACACCTAATATAGATCAAATTGCAAATGAACTCAGATGTTCAATGTATAGAATTACAGCTAAAGCTCATTTTTATATAAAGGAAACCATAATTAAGAACCATATCATTCAGATTATGATATTCATGATGAAAACTTTTGCATGTTGGTATTGCTTTCTCTTTAACAAAAAATAAGTGCAATGAGTACAATACACCCAAAATTCCAACAAATAATAACAATGAAAGATTTCTGCCTACCTTAAAATCAAAGGTCTGCTTAGTTGACTCAAGGTATACATTATTGTACACCAATCCAGAATCCTCCTCATTCCTTGGTCTAAAACACAACATCAAACTGCAGTCTTTTGCAGTTGCTGCTATCAGGTAGTCCTTTACTATTCTCAAGCTTTCATCAAATGAAGCTGAATGCAAAGAGGCATATATTTTTGCCTGTTCTTCACTCAATTCCTTACACACCATGCACTGTTCAGAAGTAATGTTATAATATGCATGAATGACTCCTTCTATGTCAACACTATCAAGCTTCTGAACCTCCAGGAGCTTATCAAGAACTCCTGACTTTTGCAAAGCCTCAGTAACAAGATTAAGTAAGTTCTCTGTGCACAGACCATCATCAACTTCAATGACCGACTTAAGCTCATCTTCAAATTTTTGAGCAATACACACATCTGTATTTTTTGCAACACCTCCTAGACCTCCAAGTATGAGAGAGCCATTTAAAAATACACGGAAATTGTTTTGAGGAGTTATAAGGAGACCTTTAATAGCTTTCTGAATTCTTTCCGTAGATCCAGAGAATAGATCAAGGGGATTGTACTCACTTAGCCGTGATATCTGCATACATATTCAAAGAATTTTTGGTTCAGATTTAATGCTAAAAATAATTGACATTGGCAGTCATAACGTCAATCAAAAGACACAGAATTAAAAGCTGAGCCAAGAACTTATGAAAACAAGAAGTATGAACCATGTAGCCACTAGATAAATAAAATGTAAAATCGTGTGAGATGTACCTCTCCTTGATGCAATTTCAGTATTTGGTGCATTTCAAATCGTGTTATTCTCCTTTTGCTAGCATTTCCTTCAGATATGAATCTTGAAAATGGAAGGAATCCACATTTGGGCTACTTTTTGAGATAAAATATAAGTTATTGTTACAAACAAGCAAAAGACAAAGACCGAGAGGAAAGGGATGAAGGTGAGATGAAGATATTCAATATAAGCTAAGGTATTATTTAAGGAGAGAAAAATAATGAGACAATACCTTTATCTCAACAGATATGCAGGGGCTAGGTCTTGGACTTCCTGAAATGAAACAAGAAGCTTAATACAAAACTTTCAAAAATCTGTCAAGTTTATGTACTGACTTCTCAAACTTGAAATTGATGATATATGTTGGAAATCTCAAATTGACTAAAGGTATGACCAAACCAAATTGTAGTATATAGGTGAGTGCAGACTTTATCTTACAAGCTATTGAGTTAGATTTAATGTTTGTGAGGTTAAGCTTAAAACCTACTTTCTTAAAATATCTCAGCTAGGTATGATACAGTGCTACTACATATTGGATATTTAATTTAAAAGGGAAAACAGAAAAGTGTCAACAGGTAGAAGCAAGATCACATATCATTACCATGAGCAAAAAGTGAATGATCGGACATGAGAAGGCCAAAATCACAATGTGTATCAACCTGCGCAGCATCAACTCGCCACACAGGACGTTGATCAGTAACATTCTTCTCAACTAACTCAAGGAATTCCCTGGTCACCAGGATGTGCGTCTAACAAATACCAAAGAGTAATAGGTCAAGGATCAGAAACACAATCAACAACTTTCTCACTCAACATCTTAGGCACTTCATTCCAGAAATCAAATCAAATCAATTCAATAAACCTATTTTCATCTTTAGCAAAATTGTTCAGAATGGAGACTACCAATAACCATCTTAAAATGGTGCGTTAGGCAGCACCTGATTTGGAAACCCTAAGTTAGAAAACATGATAATGATGAAAATTGATTCGTTTCCGTGATTTGTGACAATCATTAGCTTTTCTAGTTGTTGTAATTAGAACAATGGTTCACACTTTCCTAGTTACAGCTAGGATTTAGACCTAAGTCCATCTCAAAAGCTAGTTCATTAAGTGAAAATTGTCTCCCACTCATAAATACTAATGTGGTCACATTACTAGTCAAGGAATGATCTCCAACACATGTGATAAAAATTAACACTTCCAGTCAATAAAACAACTTTCAATTATGGGTTTCTGACAAAAAATCTAGAAGAGAGACAATGCAAAGTCATTGACTGACATTCATACATACATACATACCCCAGCATCAACATAATTGGAACCAAGTAAGGGCTTCATGACATGCTCCACATATAGTTGACCAACAATTTCCTTGTCAGAAGAGGAAATAAGTTGATCCACATCTTTCCAGAGGATACGTTCTTGAGGAGTCAAAGCTATGCTATTCCTCACACTCACACCCTTTGCCTCCAATCCATTCTTCGGAGCCTTACGTAATCGGATCACTTTCCCAATCTACGCACACAAAAATGCACATTAAAATTTGTTTGGGGTTCATCCAAGCAAACAATTCAGTTGCTACAAGCATAACAAAGAAAGAAAGAAAGAAAGAGAAATAAAGAACACACAAAAGAAGGAGAGGATCCAGCGTAAGCGAGCACAAGATTAACAGCTCCTTCTCCTCTGTAAACCCAATCAGCTGCATCCTCCTCTTTCAAAGTGAGTGCCATCTGTTTCACAATCAAATCTTGTCAAGCATTTCATCAAACACTAACACCACAATCCAAAGAAGAAAGAGTACCTTTTCTTCAAAAGGGAGAAAATTGGAATGCAGCCACTACTCCCAAGTTCTAACCACAGGAACAAAACCAATTTGACATTAAAAGATGCTAAATTATGTTGTCTTTGATTCTGTTCGAAAAGAAAAAATGCTAATGTTATCTTAGTTTCTGTTCTAAACAGTAAGAAGGGGAATATAATAACCAACTATGCAAAAGAATCACATGCTGTCTCTCTGTTAGAGCTTTACGTGTCGATGCTCACAAACAAATAATTAACGAATTACTCGATATCGGATTAAATGAATTTTTTTCCTTAATTTTCGATAAATTTTAAAATTAATCTATTTTAAAATTTTGGATTAAATTAGTCTATTATCTTTCGTATTACGTAAATTTAATTCTTTTAAATTTTATTAGGTTTATTTGATGTTTTATATACATTGTAGGAGGATTGTATTTGAGTTGTTTATACTATTTGACATATTCTTATTTCAATTTTAAGTCAAATACTATTATGAAACATGTTTGAAATGTCAAATAAACTTAATAAAATTTGATTAAAATGATTAAATTCACATATTTTGAAAGATGAAGAACTAAATTGGTTTAAAATTTTAAAATGAACTAATTTTAAAATATTCATTTAAAGTTAAGTGACAAAAAATATATTTAATTTTTTTTAATCAATGAGAAAATTAATGATATTTAGGTAAAAGTTATGGAGAATCATAATACTATTAATATAGACCGTAATTGTATCTTAGCTATACAATTACCAGTATTAAATACTCAATTTTGAGAAAAAAAAATGTTTCGTGTTAATATAACAAATATTAAATGGATATTACTTGTAACGTTATAAAATTACTAATGAAAGGAAAATTGTATAAAAATAGTATTTTTTTTTACTGAAAAATAATAGGAAAACATATTAAAATATGTAGAAACATTTACCTTTGTTCGGATTGAGTAAATATTTGTAAATGATTTTTTTTTATAAATTAGTTTATGTATCGTTAAAAATAAAAAATTAGAAAAATGACAGAAATTCTCCAAATTTATAACACTTAATTTTGAAAGGTCAGATAGTTTTTTTTTTTTTTTATCAAACGGTTCATGTAATATGAACTTCTTTTATGAGAAATGAATACGTAAAAGTGATTTTAATGTGTTCTGCAACAAAATATAATAGGCACAGATAATGTCGTGATTAATATATAAAAATAATCATGACATATCAAAACTTGTTTTTTTTGAATGCTTTTGAAGTATATATATATATATATATATATATATATATATATATATATATATATATATATATATATATTGTTTTTTGTTTATTTATTGAATAATTTAATTTTTCAAACATCACAATTTTCTAATTCAATTTTAGAGACTAAATAGAAAACCTGTTATAATTCGAAATGACTTTTTAAAAATAAATCAATAAAAAAATTGTAGTTAATTTAATTTTTATTATAGAATAAAAAATTAAATTAATTAGATAATATATTGAATTATTAAAATATTATTGATTAAAATTTAATTAGAAAACCGTAATATAAAATAATTAATTATGATGACATAATTCATAAATTAAAAATAAAATTAAAAGATTATTTAAAACTTTAAAATTTATTTACTTAAATAATTATTTTTTGTTGACAAAATAAGCCTATCATCTATCCATATCCATGCGTGGTTTTTATGATGCCAAAGTCAATTGAAATTATTCTAGTGGTGTTAATCTAGAATCATTGTATTCCAACTCTTGAAATCAACCTAATCCAATTGTTTTGAACATTAACATTATTAATTAGGATAAGTATGAACTAAGAATAGTTTTTCTATAACTCAATAATTGATTATCTTATTTATCCAATCAATTATGTTGTTCACTAGAGTCATTGGATTTCAAATATGAACTTGATAATCGATTATATTACTTCTCTAATCAATTTATTTCAAGAGCATTATTGTCTTTGTAAACAAACCTTTATTAACATTTTGAGACATGACATTTTTTTAATTTTAGGCTATTGAAATATTGAGAATAAAGAATTCTTTAGATCTTGGAAGATCACATTGATAGATTTTCTATGATTCTTGAAGAAGCTTTGAGGATGGGTGTGATTTTGAGAGTTGCTTGTCATTAAGGAATAATGGTAAATTTTGCAAATTAAGGTGTATTGGTTCCTTTAATTTTTTTTGTATATTTCATTTCTTTATAGTGCCTTCACTATGTGGTAAAATTTTGATTACAATTATCCATAACATTGCAATAGGATATAATTGCTCTCCATCCAACAATCGTAAATATTCAAATACCAATTTTTAAAAAAAGATAACAAAAAGTTGGTTAAATTTTAAATTTTTCATATTTATTACTAAATATTAAAATAATTTACTTCATCAAGTATCAAGTTTTTTTTTTTGTTTTAATCCGTTTATTATTTTGTGTTTATTTCATTACTCATTATATTATAATAAAACATAAATATTTTATTTAAACCTATCACTAATTTATTATGTTTCTCATCTAACCATATATATTTGTATTAATGTTTATGAAATATTTTATTATGTTTAGGTTACAAATATAGTAAATGTTAAAACATTTACTATAGAGTAACTTTCTTCGGAGAAAGAAAGTCATAAGCAAATTTTATTGTTTTTTCATGTTTTTTTTCTCTCACTATTTGTGATCGTAGTTAGAAATAACACACAATTTAAGATGTAATAGCTTATATTGTTATTTACTATATTTATATTTTTTCAGTGCTTAATTACGAAATTGGAATTTATTACGTTATATAGTTTGATCTTCAAAATTTTAATAATAAATAGTTATAGTCTTCCTAACTTAATTATGATTTTCTTTTGTTTATATGTTAAACGATAAGAGATTTTAGGTTAGTATTTAAGTTATTTACATCATTTAATACGTTTCAATTTAAATATCAGTTTAAAATATTATTTAACATATAAAAGTAATATCATTAAGTTGAAATGACTATACATTTAATTTTTAAATTTAGGATAAAAATATATTAAAATTTGAGACATATATTAATTTTACATATACCTTATATATTTACATATTTATTTATTTGTTGTATGATAATTTTATTTTTAAAATAACATAATATAAGATATTGTTTTGATTTCTGGATTATTGAAATAATATTTTTAGAATTAATCATCGCATCTAAAATATTATTTAATTAAGAGTGCGGTGTTGTATCATTATTTTGTTTGTAAAAGACCGTCTTAAAAATTCAATAAAGAAAATGTGTTTTTAAATTATTTTTGAAAAAAAAGATTGTTAAAAAGCTGAATTAATATTTAAGAGTCGAGAGCGGTCTCTGTAAGATCATATTTAAATTAAAATTAAATTTTTTAACCAGTGTTAATATAAAAAAATTATAAATTAATTTGATATGGGATATCTTAAAATATATTGTTCAGACAAATTGACGAAGAGATGTCGACGAATTAAATGAGTTTATAACATGAAAAAAATGAGGTCGACGAAGACATTAGGAAGAATAAGGAATTGATTAATGAGTAAGACAAAGTTAGAAGCCACCGTATGATACGTGTATATAAAAAATAATAATGTTATAATAATTAAATTTTGACAATTTTTTCTTATAATCTGAATTGACATACTTTAAATAAGTTTAGAATATAAAAAAATATAAAAAAAAATAAAAAACTATTTAAAAAAAATGACAGGTTTAATTAGTCAGATGATACCTACTTTTATTTAGATGTATCAGTTTGACACCCACTTTTAAAAATATGTCCATTGAGTCTCAACTTTTGAAAAGATGTCTCAATTATGTCATTTTCAGCAAAAAATAACACGTTAACAATATTGATGTTTAAAATGACTTACGAAATTAAGTATTGATATTTATATCAAAATTTAGTGGTAAAAGTCATGAATTAAGTTAACGGCTTTAGTAAGTTTGTTTGAAAGAAACCTGATTAAAATACTTTTTTTTTTTAAAGTTGGGACTAGATTGACACATTTTTAAAAACGGATATCAAATTGACACATCTAAACGAAAAGTGAGTATCATCCGACTAATTAAAAGAAAATATGACAACTTATATTGTTATATAAAATTATTAAAATTTAGTTGTTACAGTCTAATTTAAAAAGAAAAAATTCTTAGGTGGTGGAATAAACATGAATGACCACACAAGATAGAAATAAAAAAATTTGGATCACTACTTTATACATGAATATGTACCAAAATTTCCAAAGTCATAGAATAATGAATGGAGTGGAGTTCTTATACAGTGTGTTATTTTGGTGAATCTTGTCTTTTGGGGATCACCACTCTTTTTTAGAGTTGAAATCGATAAGGTAAATATCTCACTCGTCTTCTCTCTCATTTCAGTTTAGATCACATAATGGCACGTTTTCCTTTTGTTTTCTGTGTTCTTAATTGCCAAAACCTGATATCGTTTTCAAATTCTATTATTTCGATCAAAGTACCAAAACACGACGTTGAAACGTGAAACACACGCTTACTCCAAATTTTAATTGTTTTACACTGTCTCTCACACTATTATATATTACAACGTTCTTTTTTAAAAAAAAATTAACAAAATTTTATCGACAAACTTTTGATGATATATACTTTAATGAATGAAAAAATAATTAATATAACTTAAAAAAATAAATTTGGTGTGTATTGAAAAATAAATTTTATCAGAAAAAATTTATCAATACATCATAAATGAAAAGAGCGAGTAAATATATGAGAATTGAGGTCTCCACACCCAACATTCCAATTTGTGATATATGAGTAGACAAATAGAAAAAAAGAAAAAGATAAAAAGAATATAGGATAAATTTTAAATTATACAATATCATAGATAAATAGAACAAAAAACATGAATGTATACCTTTATTTATTACTTATTTTTGTTGGAAATGAGAAATCAAATTTTCACGAAAATTAAATTATAATATTTTTCATTAGTAATTCGATTGAATAGAAAAATGAGAAACTAATATAATTATAGCAAAAAGATTGTTTTTATTCTTATACCTAATAAAATGTAATAATGTATTATTTATTACAAGGTAATGAATGCAAATAATTTTTTTAGAAAAAATGCTATTAAAATAAAAGAAATTTTAAAATTATTAATGAATTCAAGAATATAAAAGATGAAAGATAATTATATATATTATTTTTCTTGTAGTCACAACTATATTTAATTATGTACTATTGTTTAGTGTAGAATTATTAAATTTACGTGATGGCTATATATGAAAACTTAAAATAAATAAAACATCTGGAACAACAAATAAAAATTTGAAAAAATTGTGAATGTGTTGAAAAGAAAGAGCAAAATATAAATTGAAAATAGCAATGAGTACAATAAGTCAATAATGAATACTAGAATGTAGATAGTTGTAAACATGGGGGACAATAGGTGGGGACCTGCCTACTTTCTATAATGGTCCCTTCATTTATTAAATAATAAATATATTATTTTTAAAATCACACATATAATATTGGAGGATTTATTACGTCATTCGAAAACTTATAAAATCAACAATAATCATGGTGTTATGAGCATAATTATTCTTTGGATGGAAGGAAATTCATGATTAAATTGTATAAAACGATAGGTAAAAAATGAGAAAAAAGAGAGTAAAAGCTACCATTATTGATGTTTTATTTATTTTTTGGTTAAATATATTTTCGCTCCCTTAATTTTCAGTGAATTTTGAAATTAGTTCATTTCAAAACTTTAGACCAATTTAGTTCTTTATCTTTTAAAATACGTGGATTTAGTTCTTTTAATCAAATTTTGTTAGGTTTATTTGATGTTTCGTACGCATTTCAGAATTGCATTTGAACTATTTATATTGTTTGATACATTTTTTACTTTAATGTTAAGTCAAATATTATTATGAAACGCGCTTGAAATGACAAATACTTAACATAATTTGATTAAAAGGAGATTAAATTCACGTATTTCGAAAGATGAATGACTAAATTGGTCCAAAGTTTTGAAATGGACTAATTCTAAAATTCACCGAAAGTTAAAGGACCAAAAACATATTTAATATTTATTATTTCAAGATATGAGTCGATTAGGAAAAGATTAAATAAATGTGACCTGATATCAATACGCATAAATATTATTTTAACTTTGTTTTTGAGCTCACTAGAAATAGATTATATATATAATTCGAGTCTTGTTCACACGAAGATTGAATTAAATATTAGATTTACATTTCTAATGTGAGACTTAAGTTGATACTTAGTTATTTCAACAATAATTAATAATTAAAGTGTTAAATGTGTTTTTAGTCTCACAATTTTGATATAAAATTAAAATTCGTTCATGTCCGAAACTTTGATAATTTTTATCTTTAAATTTAGAAAATGAATAGATATAATTCTTTTAATCTAGTTATGTTAAATTTTGTAATGTGTCAAACACATTATTTAGTTAACATCGAAGCTATCATATGAGTTTGTTACACCGTTTGACACATTCTCATTTCAATGTCAGCTAAAAAATGTGTTTAACATGTCAAAAAATTTTAATATAATTATGTTAAAAAGATTATATTTATTTGTTTTTAAAGTTTGAAGATTAAAATATATCAAGATTTTGGATAAAGACGAATTTCAATTTTACATCAAAGTTAAAGGAGTAAAAACGTAATTAACTCATAATTAAAATCAATTTTAAAAATCAACCAAAATATTAATATTAAGCATATTAGGTAAGATATATACAATAATTGTAGAGCTGTCAAAACGGGTAATCCAACCCGACCCAGCTCGGACCACCACAGGTTGATCACTTAGTGAGCCAACCCAACCCGACTACCTTATTAGCGAGTCAAAAAAATTTCAACCCGACCCGACTCACCACGGGTTGGCTCACGGACTCACTTAATTAAAAAATAAAACTTTTTTATTTTTTTTTGAGTTAAAACTAGATTATAACTCTAATTAAAATCTAAATAAACTTTAATACAATCCAAATACAAACCAAAATGACAAAAATACAAATTATCTGTGTTTTGGCTAAAAAAAACAACCTAACATTACTCAAATACAAAGCTCAACTTAACAAAAATATACTTGTGTGACCCTTTATTTGCATCAACCCGACTCACCATGGTTCAACTTGAGCTGGGTTTTAGGTGAATCAGGTCAATAATCAATCCGTATTGAAATTTGTAAAAAAATTTCAATTGAATCCAATCCGAACTCGTGATAAACCAGATTGGCTCGCGAGTTCCAGCCCATTTTGAGAGATGTTTTAAAATTGATTTATACGAAAGAAATACAATAAAATAAAATAAAAAATTAGAAAAAAGGGGAAAATAGAATGGTCTTGCAAAAATCATTTTTGGAATGTCATATTCTTGCATCACCACCAAGAGTTGTCATCTCTATCTCTTTCTGTGGTTGCTATTCTTTTCTTGGTCAAGTTTTCATGACCCTCTATTATTTATACACATATACCTCTTCCTTTTCCCTCATCCAAGGAACCATTACATTACCACACTCACCATTTTTTCCCTTTTCGTCACACCTTCAACTTCCACACACTGTTACCATGCAAACAGCCACAAGGAAGGAAATGGAAACCTTGGAACTCCTTCACATGAACAAAGGCGCAGGCGAAACTAGCTATGCCATGAACTCTTCCGTTCAGGTTAATTCATTCATTCACCTTCTTCTTAATTACATCTTCCTATGTTTTAAACACCTCGTACCTTAATTTTCGCAAGAAGCTATACTAAACTGAAGTGAAAAAACTTTTATATATTCCTTTTGCAGAACACAATCATCTCTTGTGCAGAGGCATCGAGAAAGAAAGCCATTGTTCAAATTCTGTGCACAAGTTGGCCTGAGAAGATGGGCATTGCTGAGATGGGTTGTTCCTCCGGCCCTAATGCGTTGAGGGTGATTTCTGAGATCGTTGACGGCGTCTACGCCACCACGCGTCTGTTGGAGCGGCCGCCACCGGAGCTGGTGGTGCATTTGAACGACCTCTTCGCCAATGACTTCAACAACATCTTTGCCTCATTGCCATCTTTCTACAGAAAACAAAGACAAGAAAAAGGAACCGGGTTTGGACCCTGTTTTGTTTCAGCTGTTCCTGGCACCTTCTATGGAAGGCTTTTCCCTGCCAAAACCCTCCATTTTGTGCACTCTTCTTCCAGCCTCCATTGGCTTTCTCAGGTATATATATACACACACACACATTAATAAGTATTAATTAGAGCTGAAGTTAATTAAACAAGTAACTAATTAAACTTACTTCACTTTAACTATTAGGTTTATATTATGACTGTTATATTAAACTAAAAGCAGCATTATCCATAACTATGTGATACAAAAAAAAAGGAATATATCAGTTATCTTTGCTCAAATTGTGTAGACCGAATTTCTCTGTTAAAGGACAAAGAGAGATGGGGTTTTAATTTTGATTATATCCATGTTTTCGGAACATTGTAAAGAGGAGGCATATACTGAAAAGTTAATAATGCCAAAAAGAAAAAGAATGAATGTGAGAGTGAAGAACTTTTTTGATGTGATTAAGAAAGAAGAAAGTAGGACATGTTTTGACAGATGCACGTGAAAGTAAAGATTATTGTTGTTTTTTGGGTGCAAGGTTCCTGGTGGATTAGAAGACGTTAATGGAAGAGCATTGAACAAGGGAAAGATCTACATATCAAAGAGCAGTCCTCAGTGCGTGCTCGATGCTTATTCTCAACAATTCAAGAACGATTTTTCATCGTTTCTGGCTTCTCGTACCCATGAAATGGTAACTGGGGGACGCATGGTCTTGTCTTTCATGGGAAGAACAACCATGGACCCAACTTCCGACCACAGTTGCTATCAGTGGGAACTCTTGGCACGCTCCCTTATGACCATGGTTTCTCAGGTATGCTAAAGTCCAAAAATTTTACATAAATATATGTTCTTGGTAATGTGATATGTATGAGAAATGAGAAAAAAGTGTTGTGGGGTTGTGTAGGGTCTGTTGGAAGAGGAAAAGGTGGATTCTTTTGATGCTCCGTACTATGCCCCATGCATGGAAGAAGTGAAAAAGGTGATTGAAAATGAAGGGTCATTCATAGCGGAAGAGCATGATGCTTATGAAATAGAGTGGGATGGGGGAATGAAATTGCAGAGTGATTCACTGTCTAGAGGAGAAAGAGTTTCAAGAACCCTAAGGGCTGTGCTTGAGTCCATGTTGGAATCTCATTTTGGTTCTCACATTATGGATGAGCTTTTTCGAAGGTTTGGAGAACATGTGGATGAACATTTGTCCAACACTGACACCAAATACATCAATTTGGTCGTTTCCCTTGTGAAGCAATAACAAGGTTATTGAAAGTTTGAAACTTTGGTGAAACTTTGGAACACATCAAATATCGTGAGTGTTGTTGAATATCAGTTCTGTGTGAAAAGCCTGTCGCATCTGCCACCTTTTTGATTTCAAATACTGTGAATGAAAAGATTGTAGTCTTTTGGAACCAAATACTTGTGAGTGAGATGAAAAAATGTATGCAACACAATGCGACCAAGAAAAAGACAATTTCTTGAATAGTATGTTTGTGTTTCACTCTTGTACGATTGATTTGTGACCATGTATATTTCTAGATTCGTTTACAACCACTCAAGTCCATCCTGTATTATCCTACAACAACTTTTATTTATTTCTATCTTCGGTAATTTAATTTACATTTTAATTAAAAAACTTAATTTAATATTTTATTATTGTTTAAGGTTTGAAAGAAAAATAGAAAGTTAATATAACTTATATAAAACATCTGAAGTTTTTACTTATATAAAACATCTGAAGTTTTTTTTTTATATTATACGGATGATCTTGTCCATAAGGATCATGATTGAAGAAATACGAAAGGAATTGGAGGGTTTTTTCAAACAACAAGGGACTGAGTTAATTATTCAATCAAATAATATTGAACATGCTTCAAATTTTTTTTAGAAACAAGTGGGCTATTTTTTTGTAAAATTGTGCTAAATTTTATATGTGACAATTCCATCAAGATCTTTTTGTTAGTCAGGAGAAAAGTCCACATGAATTGGATTTTTTTGAAGAACATGTCACCAGATAATTGAATTTGGTTAGACAATGTGTGGTTGGAAAACAATGATCGTTTTTTAACAAGTGGTGGTGAGCATAGGTCAGGTTGGGCCGGATTAGAGTTCAACAAGACTAATCCGACCCAATCCGAATTTAAAATTTCAAATTCATAACCGATCGTTTTACGTCTCAGATTCAATGAGTTCGGTTGATTCAGTTGCGGATAAATCTGGATGGATGCAGTTTGAAATGTTAAAGCCATGAGACGAAAACCAAGTAAACTCCACCACGCTACCATCTATGACACAAATCAGAGGAGATTGAAGCATATCGGTGGAGTTCGAAGTAGATTGAAGGAGTTTGAAGCAGATCGGAGCAGCAACAATTACGCCTTCCATCAAATCTACCACTGACTCATACATTTTCATTAGATATACTGCATTTTCATCATATCTACTGTTCCTCTCCCTCACCCAACCCTCACTGAGGTCTCATGCTCCCACCACAAGCCTTTTGCAATCGCAACAACTACGACGTTGTGAAGAACCACATATGAGGTGGGGTGGCGGTGACACGTTAGTGCCGGTGGCAACCTGGGCTGGATGACACAGAAAGGCCGCGACAAAACAAAATTAAAGAGGAAGGGTCGTGTTGTCGCCAGCGAGGCTTCTGATTTAAACGACCTTCGACGACTCTTGTTGGTCCATGCGAGTGTAAGTTTGGGAATGTTGAAGTTGTATTGTCTTTCAATAAAGAGAAATGAAGAAAAGGAAAAGGTAGATGGAGATTTTCAGATCTAAAATATACAAAACCTAATTCATGCGCAGGTGTGACAAAATGTGGTTCGGGTCGGGTATCCATGAATTTTTATTTTAACATTCGAATCCGACCATCACAATCCATTTCTATTCGATTTTTCATTTATGGTAACCTAAATTTGAATTAAACTGACTGTATATTCATTTTAGCTTTCGGTTTGGACAAGTTTGGACGGTTATGCATATTTTGCTCACCCGTGTTAGCAAGGTACTAAGAGAAAAACTAAGTTAATACTTCCCAAAAGACTTTATTATAAGAAAATTTCATATTAACAACCAATTTTAGTGACAAATAATGGTTAATTACTATAAATACCAATTTAGATATCATTTTACAAAATAAATGATTACTAAAATAGTCACATTAACAAAATATTATAATTAGTTTATAAATTGGTTTGTAACATAGCATTTGTTTCCAATAATGAATTCTCTCATAAATTTACAACTCAGGTTAACAAAAATAAAGACAGACTGTACATAAAATGTTTTTAAGCCTTTAAATGATTACCGCATCCTTTAATAAATATTACTCAAGGCATCCGTAGATGCCTAAAAAGAAACTACTCCATATAAAAACTTACTTCGATTCCAGAGGGAGGGGAGAGAGATCTGAAATTCCTCATTTATTTATGATATCGTCTGTTTCATCGTAAATATTTTCAATATTTGTGTTTGTAGAGGGATCCAAAGATCCTTGTCTGTACATGGCTATAATTGCCTGATGATGATTCCATTCTTCATCAGTCATTTCATCATTTTCATCTTCTTCGTATTGTATTATATTCATCATGGAAATGTGTTCGTTATCAGGAATGGCTGAAGTGCTATGTCTAT
>Ga0099822_1001530_pt1 | contig 27157 bp, 12 predicted proteins | sample CowpeawhiteBW_FD_76839 | JGI IMG/M metagenome (GOLD analysis project Ga0099822, IMG submission 76839) | Root nodule microbial communities of legume samples collected from California USA - Cow pea white BW | ecosystem: Host-associated > Plants > Roots > Nodule | place: USA: California | collected... | reverse complement strand
TATATATATATATATATATATATATATATATATATATATATATATATATATATATATATATATATATATATATATATATATATGGGGGATGACAATTTGAGTTTGACCCAACTGGTCGACTTGTAGGACCGCCAAAAAAATGCGAAACAGGTATTAAGCCCGCGAAAGTTCGCTGGTCCACATTAAAAAAACGTGGTTAAATATATTTTGAACATTCAATTTTTAATGAAAATTAGAATTAGTCATCTTGTAAACCTTAAACTAATTTAATCCATTGTCTTTAAAAATGTATAAATTTAATCATTTAAGTCAAATTTTTTTAATTTAGTTGACATTTCAAACAATAATAAGTGCAATGAGATACCATAAAATGTGTCATTGCACTCAGTTGTTCAAATAATAATATTTATCGTTTGAACAACATCTTGACAAACTTAACACTTAAACGAGTTATACAAAATAACAATTTGTTCAAATTTTCAAAAACATTTTTCAAATTAAAGTTTTTCATATTGAAATGTAATTCTAACTCATTTAATAACACTTGTTTTCTTTATCATAACTATAATTTTTATTTTGGCTACAATTTCAATATGAAATTGTTTTGGCTACAACACTTAAGCGGTAATACACTGAATCAATTAGAATCAACAAATCATTTATAAAATTTTCCCTTTACTCGATAATTGTTTGTTTTAAGTGTTCGATTATAGGGAGCGAAAATTGCACTAAAATAGCTAGATATATGATAACAATCATGAAAAACAACTAAAACTCAAATATAAAATGAAATAGTTGAGAGAATATTATTTCTCAATTACAGGAACAATAAAACACCAAGACACTTACAGATAAAGCTAAATAATTAAAAGCAATTCTTTTAAAAGGAAAATTAAACTTATTTTAAATTTAATTATGATTGAAAAAATGTCCTGTAATTAGTTATCTCGTACTGTATATCGAAACAGATGAAAAACCAAATGATAGTTAAAGAGAAAAAAAAAGATAAAGAAAGGGACGCAAGAGAAAAAGAAAAGACATAAAAAGAAAAAAAAAAAAAAATAGCGGCCGTCGGCCCAAAACTTTCCATTATATATGTGAGAAATAATAAAGAATCTCTCAAACAACTAAGTTATGAAAATAAATGTTAAACTAACAAATTTCTAGAATAATTTTTGAAGAAATGTGCCACAGTTCACCCATCCCATAATTACTTGAAATTAAGAATTTTAATTATTAATTAGCATTAAAACTGTATAGTTTCCTACTTGGACAATCTTTACAATTTTTATATTGCAACGCATATTATTTCTTTTTGCAGTAAATATTATTTTTGTTATAGAAACGTGATTGAATTTCAATTACATGATTTACTATGTTAAATTTAAATCTAAACAATACAAATTATCGTCAATAATTGTTTTTTTATCAAGATACGTAGCACATATGTATATAGAGTACTATATAGAAGGAAACTTCGTCCCTTTAGCGAGTCTTTAAGAAGAAGCTAACTGCTACATAGTCCAAGTTCCAATTCGTTGTTTCTCTGCATAAACACCAGAATTTTACTTACGGATTTTAATGCTTAATTTACGTCACAGCAGAAACATATATATTAGTGCTAGTTAACAATGGAATCAAATGCATTGTTTCTTTCAAATATTATAAATTATAATTATTATTACTGTTATTATCATTAGTAACAGTAGTAATAGTAATAATCATTTACACTGCAAAAGTTAAGCACCTCATATTCACTACTAACATCCAATAGTGAAGCATTCAACACTCTCCAGTGTAAAAAACACTCATGCTAGCTAGCAAGAGCTGAAAATTCCTCGAAACTTCAAAGTTCTTCAAAAGAGCTTCATTAATTGTACATGGAAGCTACATTGTACGTGCGAATAATAGGGGTCTGCACAATGCATTTCTCACTATAACCATTCAACTCAACAATAGAGGATATATACATATTTTACCTGATTCAATTCACATATTCACTATAGAGAATTGACAAGTCTTGGTTTGGTTCCATAAAAATGGCACACCACACCATGGAGGAGGACTTGAACTTGAACATCTTGGAGATGAACACCGAGCCTTGTAACAACAGCAATGCAACAACATGTGCAAAGACAGCACCACCACCACAGGAACAGAACAGCCTCACATCTTCAACTGTCACAAAGAAGTGTCCATTTCTGGTCACCAAATTTCACTGCCAAATGCTTAGGAGTTTCACAGCAAATTTGAAAGTGGTTGTTTTTGGCACTAAGCTTGCAGTGCTTTTTCCTGCTGTCCCTTTAGCTGTTGTTGCAGATTTTTATGGCCTTGGAAGGGTAAGTATATACATATATTTATATACATGAAGCAAAATGTTCCATCATTTTCAAGTTATTACTTCTTCCATAGATACCATAATGTTAATTAGTCTACATAAGAATGGTTTATTAACATGAAAGTGTTTGATTAATTTTCTACTATATGTAGCCTTGGATTTTTGCTCTGAGCCTGCTTGGACTCGCTCCTCTAGCTGAACGTGTCAGCTTCCTTACTGAGTGAGTTTGCATGTCACTTCCTATGTGAAGATTATGTAGTAGTTACTGCAAATAAATTATCTTGATGTTCATGTTTCTAATTCTCTGACTCTGTTTGATTTTTCGTTCATAATGGAAGGCAAATTGCGTATTACACTGGGCCCACAGGTAAAAGTTTATAAACCATGTTATCTATCGTCATCTACATGCAATTGAAATTTAAATAGTGAGTTAGGTAATTAAGTACAGGATAATGATAACTAAAAGGTTAATGTGCTTTTTTTAACTTTGATTCTCTAAATCTACAAAGTTCTACTTTAAAAAGGTTAATTAAGCTGAAATTTTCTTACAAAAGCCAATCACCTAACATGTGAGAAATTATGTGACATTACATCGAGTTGAGTTTCAACCAATTACAAGGATTTCAATCTAACATGTTTGAATAAAAAGCCTTAATTTTTTCTTTTCAAATCGAAGAAAAAATGCAGCAGTAAATTTTTGTAAATAACATTGTGAGAATGAAAAGTGATTGAATATTTTTCAGTTGGAGGGCTTCTAAATGCAACCTGTGGTAATGCAACTGAGATGATCATATCTTTGCTAGCACTTTACCAAAACAAAGTAAATGTTGTGAAGTTCTCTCTGCTGGGTTCCATTCTCTCAAACCTTCTATTAGTTCTTGGAAGTTCACTCCTTTGTGGAGGCTTAGCCAACCTAAGGAAGGAGCAAATATATGACAGAGTACAATACACAATGCTTCTTATCATTTTATTTCAGTTTGAAGATTTTCACTGTTTAATATTGACCCTCAATGTGTTTTGTTATTTGGTGATCAAATGAGTAGAAACAAGCTGATGTAAACTCACTGGTCTTGTTGCTGGGGTTGCTGTGCCATTTGCTGCCATTAATGTTCAGATATGCCTTAGCAGGAGAATATCATTCAATAGCCACTAACACTCTACAGTTATCCAGAGCAAGCAGCATTGTTATGCTTCTAGCATATGCCGGATACATCTTCTTTCAATTAAAAACACATCGACAATTTTTTGATGCACAAGAGGTGATTGATATTTTGCCCCTGATTCAGCACATTTGATCAGCACTACTCCAACATTTTTGCAATAAAAAAACCAACAATTCCTCAATAAATGACACTAATTTTGACTTATTTAGGATGTAAAACAAGCTTTGACATTTTATATTTCATAGAATAACTTGGTCTGGTTAAAAACTCTTTGTTTTTTGACGTAAGAGTAAGATTTTGGATACAGTGATAATTAAGCATGTGACTTGATCACAGGAAGATGAAAACGAAGAAGAGAAGGCTGTGATAGGATTTTGGAGTGCATTTACTTGGTTGGTTGGTATGACACTTATCATATCTCTGCTTTCTGAATACGTTGTTGCAACCATTGAGGTACATATGAATAAGTATTTTCACTATCTTATTCTTGAAGTGTATATGTTCAGAAATTTCAAAGGCTTGAACTTAGATTAATGAGTTATAGATCCTTTCATGCTTAACCAGGCTGCTTCAGATTCTTGGGGCATTTCTGTTAGCTTCATTAGCATAATTTTGCTACCAATTGTGGGGAATGCTGCAGAGCATGCTGGCTCAATCATTTTTGCTTTCAAGAACAAGTTGGTATGGTTTCCACATCAATTATTTTGCTAAGCATAACTTTCAATTTTTCATATAAGGTTAAGCTTGTCAACTGTGTTTAACTTAATGCAGGACATATCATTGGGTGTTGCAATGGGATCTGCAACTCAAATTTCTATGTTTGTGGTGAGGCTAAACTATTGTTAATATTGTGCACAATGCAAGGTATGAATGTGGAAAATACATAATGTGATGACACCAAATTTTGATGAACTAATTATGAATGACAGATTCCATTGAGTGTGGTTGTTGCATGGATAATGGGTATAGAAATGGACTTGGATTTCAATCTCCTTGAAACTGGGTGTCTTGCTTTTACAATCATTGTTACAGCATTCACTTTGCAGGTAAACTATGCATAACATAACACATTCTGCATATATATTTGATCACTTTTTCTTTCTTTTCTTTGTTTTTTTCTAACATGATCTCATATAGGATGGAACTTCACACTACATGAAAGGAGTGGTTCTTTTCCTGTGCTACATCATCATTGCTGCATGCTTTTTTGTTCTCAAAACCCCACTAATTAGTAAGTATAAATCTGTCTAATCCAATGCATGAAGCCACATTACTTTGTTCATCTTTATTTATCAGGCTCCAATTTCAAAGCTGAAGCAGAATATAGTACATTAGATAGAAGGAGAATAAAATAAAAGGAAAGAAAGAAATAATGAGTTTTACCATGTTGACATGAAATGATGGTGGATTTGACTGTGTTAATTATCTGTGTTACAGATGAAGCATAGAGTAGGGTGAAATTCTGAGGTAGACCATGAATTGGGATGAGAGGTGCATGCCCTTTTAGGTGGATGGTTGTGTCTGTGAAACTAAAGCTTGAAGGTCCACCAGAATGTCAGAAAACCATAGAACATAGCTTTTGATGTTTGTTTCCCTATGATAATAATAAGGTATATACACATAACAGTGTGAAATTTAGGGTGATAATTTGAAACCCCTTTTCTCTTTTCTTCTCCTTTTCCATGTTTCCCGGTTACTCCATAATCACATCTTTCTTCACTCAATGTAGAAAATAGTTAATCAGTAAATAAAGTATCATGTTTCCTTATTTCTTGCCTTTATACACAAACTCTCTTTCCAAAGTTTCTCATTACTATTTTTTTTTTATTTATTAATGGAAACAAATCATGATTATTTTGATTTAAACTTAACCACACATTTATTACTTTTTTTTGTGTACATTTTGTCATATATATAAATAAATAATTACATTATATTTTTTTAACATTTATTCTCCCCAATATAATTTATTTCATATTTAACATAATTGTCGTCAGAAATGAATCTGTAAATCAATACCACTTTTATCAATTAACTACCGAAAATACAGGTGAGATAGTATGTCGATGTTCACAATTTTTTTTTATTTTTCATAAAAATTTGAATTAAAATTAATAAAAAAATATATAATTAATTTTTAAAATAGTTATTAAATATAAAATTAAAAAAATAAAATATATATATATAAAATAAATTTTTAAAATAACTTTTAAAGATAAAAAGAATTTTTAAAATAAAAATTAAAAATAAATTATTTATAAAATAATTAATTATTAAAATAATAATTAAGGATATAACTAAAAAAATAAAATTTTAAAAAAAAATTATATATTGTTATAAATACATAAATATCTAACGACTTGTTAACGTGTCATAAACAAAATAAAAGAATGATATGGTAATTACTTTTGTTTTTTGCAAAAAATGTTAATGTTGTTGTGTATCGTAATAAAGTATGAGTTAAATATGATAGTAAAACTGACTGATAAAATTATTATACATTTAATATAATAAACAACAATTAAAAATATGATAAGAAAAAAAATAAAACTGTTATAAATTTAATATATTGATGTCATTAAGCAAAAATTAAAATATGATAGAAAAAAATTTGAGTGAAATGAAAGTTAAACAATAAAATATTTAATCAAATTTTAACTAATAAAGTGCAAATAATGTATACATAGTGGAACTATCATTCAAGCAACTTATGGTAAATTTATTAAAAATCAAACTTATGTGATTTATTATTGATATATAATGTAGAAAAACTATATAAATATCACGTAAAATTAAACTTATTTATAGAACATTATGCACAAATATTTTTAAATATTTTTTTATAAATCATATTTATACTTAATTTTTTTTTTAAATTAACATATATAGTTTATTTCAAAGAGACGAGATTTTTCTCTGCCTTAGCCTGTTGCAAATAAAATTTTCTCAAGTTTCGAATATAAAACACAAAAAAGTTCAAGGAAAAGTTTCCTCCGAAAATCATGAATTTAATTTAATGAATAGAAGTGTTTGATGAACTAAGTAAAATTATTATGCACGCATACAGTAATTATTAGCATTAACCTTTTTCTTATTAATCAAATTATCGCAAATAAGCAAATAAAATTACTACAACTAACGTTTTGACTTCATAGACTTAGAAAAATTCATTACAAAAGAGAAGAAAGACTAAGAACATAATTAATCACATGTGCATCTAACTAAAATAGCTGATTTAACTAATCCTCAACTAACGCAACTATATCATAATGGTTCTACTAACCTATTGTTTTTTCCTTCCTAAAAGAAGCACTACTATTAAATTAAACAATCTATAAAAGAATAATTACTCTTTTATTTAAAATACTAATTAGTAATATGTCGTTGATTTTAAATGATAGTAAAATTTTATTTCATTAAACATCAACAAAAATAACATATAGTTCACAATAATGTTATGGTAAAAAAAAATCTTAATTTTTAAATGTTCAAAAAATTGGGTTTCAATTTTTATAAGTTCATAAAAAATAGTTATAAGAATAATTTAAAAAAATAATGGATTCATTAGTGAAGATATCACTTATTACTTGACTGATTATTAATTTCTCATAGTTATTTAACTTTTTAGTAAAAAGGGTATATACTGTTAATAATTACAACTTTTAATTTTAGGATGTGTATAATTTCTTTTTACCCTCCAAAATGGAAACGTTGAACTTTAGACCCACCGCTATTACATATTATCACTATTATTCCCACAGAACGAGGGAACACCGTTTCCTCCAAATTAAAAATAATAATAATAATGATTCAACCCTTGGAATCATAAACGCTATATATATTCAAACATTTTTCTTAAGGTGCACTACATAGTGGTAGGGCTAACTTAATATAAATAGATTTTTAATTAATATGTATAAAAATAACTAAAAAATAGACTAAATCAAACGTTACATATTAGAACTAATTTGCATATTTTGTTTTTTGAAATCCTCTCGTCCATATTTTTTATATACTTATAAACCAAACTAGTTTATTTCTTGCAAGGAATTTTCGATTTAAAACTTGTTAAAAAGTATAAAATAATTTATATATTGATTTCATGTTTCTCCACTTTGTTCATAAATTTCAAAGATTTCTCCTGCAACTCCATTTATTTTTTAAATAATTTCCGGACAATGAAGATGACGACTTACTTCATGTGAGATGTGACTACATATTTATTAAAGTAGTTCGATTGGATATTTCGTAGGAAACTTACACTACAAAGAAATATATGAAAAAATTTCTTTTAATCTAAAATTAGTTTATGTATATATTAAATTTGTGAGACCCACTTTATATTTTAAAAAGTTTTGAGTCTCATTTTGTTTTATTAGAGGATATATAGTCAGTTCACTTGTTAACTCTAAGACTCCTTTCAGTCACTCACTTTCTCACATGTCTCCTGAAACTAAAAATACTCACTTCCCCCTCTTCTGAAACAGGAACTCTGCTAGGACTTGAGCTACGACATCTTCCGAGCATACTGAACGCTCTTCCTCCATGTAAGTTGAACAAAACCTCTGTCTCTTCTTTCGTTTTATCTTTGTTCCGAAGTTTTGGCCTGATTCTGTTTGTGGTCATGGTCTCACTGTTCCTTTCTTGCTCTTGGTTGTCACCTCCTTGAGTAGTAGTCGTGCTACGATGCTTTGTTGTTGGAGCTTGTTTGCTTGGTTAACACCTGTCAAGGTAAGGGAAGTTAGGATTTTAACGTTTTTGAACTATCTTGCTTGTTTTTGGTTCTATTTCCTACTTAAAATGCTTGGATGATGCTTGTGTGTTTATGAGAATGAACAGTCTGTGGTTTGATTTTGGATTTTGGCTGTGCATGCGTGAGCATGTGAGAAAGTTGTTATTCTCGCTCAAGCGAGCAGCTCTCCCCTACACGAGAGTAGCAGAAACTCGCTCAAGCTTGAGCGAGAATGATGCAAACTTGTTTTCAATTCTCTTATTTAATATATGGTTGGCTATATATCTTGATAAAGCATGAAGTATATGACTATGCATGTATTATGAGATTTTATGAATAGGAATTGTTGTGCTTGGTATGAAATGAAACATGAATTGGTTGGTTGGTTGTACATTGGCATGAGATTATAATGCTTTGTGATAATATGTGAATTTGGTGTGAGAACATGTATGTGGTATGGGCTAGACGTAATTCCATGAATCTCTTGGGAAGACCTTATGATGGTGTTGTAGTATATGTAATTAGATAAGGATTCAAGCAAGGTTGCATCCTGACACTCTAAAGAATTAGTCGGACTCACATAAAGCAGACTGATTCAAGTGGTGAAAGTAGTAGGAGGTCCTAGTCTTTGACAGGATAATGGCCTTAGATGATCATGGACTAACTTTGTGCGTGGTAGGGTGAAACCCATTCATTGGCAATGACTTTGCAGAGCAATAGAGGTCACCACAAGTGCAAACATATAGTGAATCTGATCATTTTACATGTATCCAGATAATTTAGTTAGAGGATCTTATATTGTTTGTCATCACATGCCTTGTATGCTTACTGATTCATTTGTTTATAATCTACTTACTAATTCATATGTTCAAAAACATTATTTTTTTTATCTAACTTACCATTTCCCTCTGTGTCTATTTTTGTATGATTTTTCTTTTTGCAATGATCACCAAATACTTGGTGTGAGCAGATGTGGGACTTCTAGTGATCACCATGGTGATGGAAATGCTCCGGTTTAGTTAGAAACGTTAGATCTTGCTCTAAGTTGAGCTCCTCTCGAAGAACAATGTTATTTATAATTCATTGCTTGCTCAGTGAGCGATCTTTATTAGATTGTTTTATGTTTAAGTTATGTCTAATGACATTGTTTTGTGTCTTCGTACTTTTAATTCAGTATATTTTGGATAACTATACTAGGTTAATTCTGATATGCTATCGTCATTGTTCCATTTTATTATAATTTTGTGATACTTTATTTATTCTATTAAATTGGGAAGTAACAAAAATAAAAATGTAAAGCAACTATAAAAAATAGTTTATGTAAATTAATAAATAAATAAATGAGTATATATATATATATATATTATTTTCAATTAGTAAAAAAAATTAAAAAGATTATATACAACTCGAATAAATATCTCTATATTATTATTACTAGACTTAATTAAGATTTAAGTTTTTTATAAATTTTAATATTTTTAATTGAGTTTCTATTATTTTATTTATTTATTATGTATTAAAAGTTTATATTATTTTATTGAACTTTTATCTTCTAATTTTTAATTTTTTGTTAACATCAAGTGATTGTCATATTGTTTCGGATTTTGTAATTAATATAAAATGATATTATCAATTTACTTCTTATTATTTTCATTATAACAGTAAGTAATGACGAATGAAGTATCTAATTTGTTATCCAACATGAATACAAGTCACATAGTTTTACACTCATGAGAATATTGTTTTATTTCATAACAAAATCTCACACTTTTTAACATGTAACCAATTAAAAAAAAAGTTGAATATGTTTTTCGTCCATGAAATTTGATATAAAATTGAAATTTGTCATTGTCTGAAATCTTGATGCATTTTAATGTTCAAACTTTTAAAATGAATGGATATAGTTCTTTGAACTCAATTACACATTAAATTTTGTTGAAGTATCAAATACATTTTTTATGACATTAAAGAGAAAATTTGTCAAATTGTGTTAACAGCTCAATGCTAGTATAAAATGTATTTGATATATTATGAAAATTTAACGTAATTAAATTAAAAATATTATATCTATTGATTTTTAAAGTTTGAAGAACAAAATATATTAAAATTTTAGAGATTATAAACATACCGTGTACTTTTAACATATATGAGATATCAATAGATAATAATGTGTGACTTATGAGTTTATTAATATATATATATATAACTTGCTTGGGACCGCAAAGCCAACATTGCAACGGCATTGGCATAACCTGCCGGTAGAGTTTGGAACTCAGCACTCCTTGATTCCTCCACCTATTTTCAATTACCAAGTGGCTTTGGTCAAATTTTATTCAATCATAAACTCCATACTTGCTATTATTTTTTGTGTCTAACAAATTTTATGCCAAACATTAACAGAAGCTAGAAGTAGTTTGAAGCAATGGTATTAACTAGTATAATATAATAATGTGGTTGTTGGTGATAAAGTACATATTTGTAGCCATATTTGAAGAGCTCTATAAAATAACACATTCATGTCTCTTATCTTGGCAACAACCAGCATCTATCTTACTTGGAATTTTAAACTCAAACCTCTCTACCTTACAAGCCACAACAATGCCAGCCCAGAAACACTCCTCAAAAGAAGAGCAATATAAACAAGTTGATGGGTGTTAGGGCAGTTAGAAAGTCCACATTATTGCAACCCAAGTTTCCAAATCCACACAATGAGGCACCACATTCATTAGTATAAAATGCTTTCAATTTGGGAAGAAGGGTCAGCATCTAGAGTCCCCCATATGGCAATGGCAACAACAGAGGACACAAACCATGTTGCTATCATCTTTGGGGTCACTGGACTTGTTGGGAGAGAATTGGCTAAGAGGTTGCTACTCTTGGAACCTTCTTGGAAGGTTTATGGTATAGCTAGAAAGCCTGAAACCCCACAAACCCTTATAAGCCCTTGTTACCATTTCATCTCTTGCAATTTGCTGAACCCTTTGGAGACCCAGAAGAAGCTCTCTGCTTTACAAGATGTGACTCATGTGTTCTGGGTCACATGGGCTAGCCAGTTCCAGTTAGAGACTCAAGAAAGTTGGGACCAGAACAAGGCCATGATGTCCAATGCTTTGAACTCTATGCTTTCAATACCTAACAATCTAAAGCATGTTTCCCTTCAGACAGGAACTAAGCACTATGTGTCACTGCATCCCCCCTTTGATGAAGAGAAGCTCCATTGTTACTGCTACCATGAAGAGTTCCCCAGAATGAGTAGATCCCTTAATTTCTACTATGCCCTGGAAGATTTGCTCATTGAGAAACTCAGTGGTAAGGTGTGTTGGTCTGTGCACAGACCTGGTTTATTGTTGGGAAGTTCTGTCAGATCAACTTATAACTTCATGGGGAGCTTGTGTGTTTATGGGGCTATTTGTAAACATTTAAGGCTACCCTTTGTGTTTGGGGGCACAAGGAAATGCTGGGAGGAGGCTTATATTGATGGATCAGATGCTAGGCTTGTGGCTGATCAGCACATTTGGGCAGCAACAAACAGTGACATAGTTTCCACCAATGGCCAAGCCTTCAACTCAATCAATGGCTCAACTTTCACTTGGAAAGAGGTTTGGCCTATTGTTGGGAAGAAATTGGGGGTGCAGGTTCCACAAGACATGCTTGTGGAAAACTTTTGGTTCTCAAAAGCCATGGCTGGGAAGCAGAAAGTTTGGGAAGAGATTGTGGAAGAAAATGGGTTGGTTCATACAACTGTGGAGAATTTGGCCAACTGGGAGTTTTTAGATGCATTGTTTCGTTTACCTTTCAAACTCTTGGGGAGCAGAGACAAAGTTGATGGACTTGGTTTTGGTGAAAGGTATAAGACAGTGGATTCAATAATGTATTGGATTGATTGCATGAAAGATGAGAAGCTGATTCCCTAGGCTTCTTGGTGGCTTTGACTTCAACTTTTAAGTTTTTGGTAACAGAAGTTTATGGAGCACCAGAATATGGAGTTTAGTGGCAGGGTTTGGTTTTGCATGTGATAGTTGACCAGACCCTTTATTTCTGCATAGTTTACTAGTTTATATACAGATGGAAGATCCGATTTAATAATGTATATAACTTATTTTCTAGATCAATGTCCCTTTGTGTCACTTATGTATTGATACAGGTGGAGGAGTTGCTTTGTCTTCATCCATTGACATTAACTAACCCTATCTTTGGTTTTAGTCTCTGTAATCACTTTCCACATTTTTTTTTTTTTCAGATTTTGCAGTAATCACATACTGATTAAAAGAAAATTTTAATAAGTTCTCATATCAGTTTATCAAATTTTCAGGTAGTTCTCTTTTGAGTCCTTTCTTCTGATCATATTTGAGACCATGTTAACTTGAGTACTTGATTTATTTAGCCTTTTGTTTAAAAAGAACATTTTAAGGAAAAAAAAGAAGAAGAAAAAGGTGTGGAGCTGTTTCACAAGCTAAAATTAATTTAGTGTCTTAGTTTTAAGAGTAGTTAAATGAAAAAAGTTTTTTTTTTCTATAACATTGGATTTTACATCATCAGAAAAATCTAACTCATTTTTCCTTTTTAGTTTTTCCCTTGAATATTTCTCTAAACATCTTAAGTATAAAAAACATTCAAATCTTTTACATTTAGTGACAAGGAAGATCTATAAGAGAATATTATGAGAAATTTCAGTTCTTTGTAGTGCACTGATAATTTTAGATAAATTATTTAAAGTAATGGTGAAGACTGATTCTTCCCCAAAATTTCCATTCTTTCCTTTTTCCTTATGACAGTGCTAGAATGCCAACAACCATGTGTTCTAAGAGTCCTTGATATCTCTTGGATAAATCAATTACACATTGCAAGTATTCTGATTTTGTATTATGAATATTTATACAATTTTGCTTAACTCTTTTATATCATATGACTCTTTTTCTGACTATATTATGCAGTATTAAATTGATAGTAAAAGAAAAAAAAACTCAGCTCAACATGATGTATATTTATAACTAATAACTTCATGTACATAGCTGAAATTTAACAGATGATCAGGTAAGAATACCCTCAGAAAAGGATTGACATTCATTTTTAATGATAACTCTTCCTAATTGCTGGCTTACAAGGATAAAATCTAGGTAAAATAAGAACAGAAATTGGAGCTTCTACAAGAATTGATTGAGAAAGGACCAGGCTAAACAAGAATAGGGTCGATGGCACGATTTGATCCCCATAATAAACTGAAATTCATGTTTAGTTCCTGATGACTTTATTTGAAGATTGTCCAATAATGCAAAAATCATCAATCATTGATGTTTAGCAGTGTCTTCTCTGATCTTGAACTTTCTAAATTCTTGAATCACCTCTTTTGGAAGTTCAAGACTTTAACTGACACGGCAAAGGAACCAAAGAAGAGGATGTTGAAGCAAATAAGCACAACGACTGAGAGCAACACTGATGACATTCCATTAATGGTTTGGTCATATCCAAGAGTAACAGAAATATACTCTTTCACAGTGCCTTGGAATCCAGGACCCTGAATCATTTCTTCCACATCGCCAAGCTGAGATGTGATAATGCCACGAAGTGTCCATGAAACTGGGCAGAGATAATGGAACCAAATCCACCATACCGGAATATGCTGGAACATTGCAAGACTCGTTGATATTAGGCCAAGACACAAAAAAAAAAATGTTAAGATACATCTAATGTACAAAGTTATATAGGCTGTTGTTTTACTCACAGATTTTGGAATAAGAAACCCGGATACAAGATTCCATAGAGAGTAAAATGCAGAAGAAATAACTGCTGCAAAGTGTTGGGTAGGTGTAATTCCAACAGCCATCATACCGTAGAAGGTAAAGTACATGAATGTAAGGAACAAGAACACAAGATAGAGCAAAAACTTTCCTGCATTCGAGAATAAAGCCGTAGTCTTGTGTTAGAGTTTGTCTGAGGACAAATTTAGGAATCCAACATGAGAAAATATAAATATGTAGGTAGAAAATTTCTCAGCATTTGGCAGCTGGGACCACCGATTTTATTCATGTTGAACATCTTATATCAATATGGAAACTTGAGATCTTACCAGCATCCCTTTCAAAATTGACCATGTAGTATGTGATTACACCAAATACTATTGTCTGAACAGCAACGTATGGGATCTCCACCAGTCCCTGATAATAAGATAAAGTAACTGTGAAATATGCAATCTGAAAATGAAATATAGTCCTGAAAATCATTCCTGGTAAAATGGCACTTACCTGGGCCATTGCATATGAGATTGGAGAGTACATTCCAGCTGCTTTCTCTCTATAAAACACTGTCCTTTCTATTGAAACAACAGGTTGTACAGAGGATGCATTGTTTACTCCAAGGAAAAGGCATGCAGAAAAGAGTGCACCCATAATTACATACACTTCATGTGTTGTTCCCCTGCAGAACATTCAGTGACATAGTTATCATAAATACTTTTGCTTCTGTTTTCATTGATAAGATACTTTTTCTGATGGCAAATGAGATTATGACGAATGCATACCTCTTTGTGCCGATGTCCCAAAATACAGTACCAAATATCAGGGCGCATATTATTGTAAAGAATATTCTCATTGCATTGTAGGGTGGACTCCTCCAGTATACTATATTCTGCTTCCATAAACACTTGAAAAATTGTGCCATTGTGTCTTGGGAGTATAGTGTGTCAAACTTCAAAGGTTGTGAGCCAGGAGGAGGTTGACCATGTTCCTTAATGGAAGATAACACCCCCCTGAGGTAAAGATGTGTCAGAATCATTTATCCCACATGGAAAACAATCTTTCTGTGAGCTTTTGTTATTAAAAGTGTTATTATTGTTATTGTTGATCATATTCATAGACCTTATCTATTCCTCAAATACAAAAATTGTAAGGGAGATCACGCCATTAGCACACAAGAAAATAAATAAGAACCTGAATTGTTCGGAATTATCGTAAACTTCGGCAAAGTCTACACCAAGTTTCTGTTCAATAGCTGGTGTGGTAACCTCAAGCATCCATGTAGCTGGATTGTAGCCATTGGGGATTGGAGTGATTCCTTCAAGGGACTGCAGAACAAATAGGAATGGAATTTAACACTTTAAGAAATAATAAACTCAACAAGATAAAAGTAGGAATGGAATGTGAAAATATATAAGAAATGATTGAAGAGAGTGTTACCTGGAAATATTTTATCATGACATCTGATTGCTTACCAATCTTTCCTCCATAGATGACTCGTCCTCCACGTTTCATCAGAAGTAACTGAGAATGAAGAATCAAAGTTTAGACCTACCTAATCATTAGTTATAACAATGGTAAATTGACTGGAGATAGTAATTGAACAACTAACCTCATCAAATGCTTCAAAGATATCAATACTTGGCTGATGGATGGTGCACACCACTGTTCTACCAGTATCAACTGTATTGCGAACAGTTCTCATAACAATGGCTGCTGCACGTGCATCAAGTCCAGATGTAGGTTCATCCATGAAGATTATGGAAGGGTTTGCTACAAGCTCCACTGCAATTGTCAGTCTCTTTCTCTGCTCTGTTGATAAGCCAGAACTACCAGGCATTCCAACCAAAGCATTCCTTAAACTATCAAGCTCCACCAGTTTCATTACTTGTTCAACAAATTCCTGAAGAAGAGATCACCATGTCAATGATCGATCATAATTAGGCATGCTAAGCTATTCATTATTGTCACTGGTTCAGTGAGGAACTTACAAGCTTTTTCTCCATGCTTACTTCCTTTGGAAGCCTTAATGAGGCAGAAAACCACAAGGACTCCTCAACTGTAAGCTGAGGAGAATGTATGTCATTTTGTTCAACATATCCTGAAATTCTGGCAAACGTTTGTTGCACTTTGGGATGGCCAGATATTTTAATTTCACCCTCAATATATCCTCCTGTTTTCCTTCCAGCAAGAACATCCATCAAAGTGGTCTTTCCAGCTCCACTTGATCCCATCAAAGCTGTAAGGACACCAGGTGCAAAAACGCCGCTCACGTTTGACAAGAGCTTCAGCCTAGTTTCTCCTACGCCTTGTTTTGCAATCTCCTGGTGAAAGCAAGTTTATTCAGAAAAAGTTAATCATGAAACAACTTCTACTTGTCTTTGAAAACGCTGCATTCATGAAACTGAAACTGAAATGCCCCCACCTGTGGCATATCAACGTAATAATTGACACCATGGAATGTCATTGTCATAGGTTCAAAAGGAAGAATCATTCCCGAGGCTTTTCCTTCATCACCACTAGATTTGGATCCATTTTTATCAGAACTCTTTTGTGAGTCATCTTCATCAGCTAGAAGAATAGATCGTGCTTTTTGGAGTGCTGTGGCAAGCAAAGCAACAAGATTATTAAACTGGTATTTGACTGGAGAAAATGATAGTCTTTGGAAATCAACCATTGCATACAAAAAGAAACTCCATTGATGAAAATGTGAATAGAAAGATGAGAAAAACTGTTCTAAACTTACGATTTAGATAGCTCAAGCCCCACGTGACCAAGCAGTTGAAAATAATTGTGTAGAGTGTTAAGACTCCAAAACCAATCCAATACCAGTAATCATCAGATGGTAAGCTGTATCCGTTGAGAATATTGTGACCAACTGTGTCTCCCCCAAAAGCAGAATGCTAGAACACAGTTTTCATAGTTACATAAATCTTCTACAAAACCACTAGCAATAAGGATGGAGAAGCTAGAATAAATTAATTAGCATGTATGAAATACCTGCATCCATCTAGTAGCAGTAAACTCATTGACTGAAATTGCTCTTTGTCCATAGGTAAGAGGTGACAACCAGTAACCCCAAATCCACCATGGCTTAATCATAGCTGAAAGAGTAACAATCAAATCATTAACAACAAAACTGCCTTAATATCTGCCTTTTATTTAATGGTTGTGGCTGCAGCCTACCTTTTGGGATAATAAATCCTCCCAGCAAGAAGATGATCATCAATGCAGCTGATCCAAATGTATTAGCAATGACCATATCACGTGCAAGAGCAGCCATGAACCGGAAGAGACCTAGTGCCATTTGGTGAAGCATAAGTAGGAGAAGCATGTAGCGGAAAAACCTGAAATAGTAATCAGAATGCAAAGGGTATTAGTCTTGAATATTTTCTAAATGAAAAAAATTCCCAACAAAGGGTGTAAAGATAAGTACCTTCCAGGAGCTGGGGCAAATCCAACAGAGTAGTACACAACACAAGTCCATACAACAGCTTCAACAAGGGAATATGGTACCCCAAGAATCCAAGTGGCCAAAGACCATGCCCATCCAGGGTAAAATAAATTGCCTCTTTGTTTGTAGAAGACTGGTAGCCGAGCTATCATGAGTGACAACTCAGAATATCCATTAAACATCATGTGCACCAGTCCAAAAAATAGTGCGGATTGATAGAGATTGCCATAAGTCTCATCCTTTTCATGAAACCTTGTTTCTAAGAACATTGTGCATGTGACAAGTCCAACAAATGTGACCTTTTACAGCAAGAGAATTTGTCAAATTTAAAATTATAAGTTGCCTTCAAACAATGATTAAGAACTCTGTTTGTGTATAGTGTATTTTGAACTGTAAACTAATGATCAGCTTGTTTATATGTTTTCCATGTTGAATTGCTTGATTGGAAATGTGTTGGAGATAATCTATAATCTACATTTAAATATGAAATATACTTTTAAGTTGTAAGAAATTAATGGTTGGAGCCTTTATAACTTGGATAAAATTAAGAATTGAAAAAACTATTAATAGAAGCAGTGGATCACAATTTAATTGGGTTTGTATATACCTGGCAGGTCCTGAAAATGTAAAGAAACTTGTGTCCGTTGAGCAAGGTCAACTCTCGTGACAAACAAGCCTTAAAGAGCTCCCATTTTGGCACAGCAAATCTAGATGTGGGCAAAGCTGAAGGATGACTCTTTGATTTATCAAAGGGTGCAGTAACCATGGATTCCACAGACTTTCCAAATCTAGAGTTGTTAAAGGCTTCTGCAATCTCTGGCACTGAGATAAATTTATAGGGCTTTGAAGGATCAGCCCAGTATTGAGCTTGATCTTTCTTGGAGGTCACCTGACATAGGAAAATACCAAGTTTTAAGCAATAATAACTTCTTAAAGCATTTGAGTTTGAAAGTTAAAAACCAAAAAATTTACAAATACCTCCTGAAGAAAATCTGCAACTCCCTTGCGGGGTGGAAGTTTAAAACCTAATGATTCAAAGAACTCCAGCACATCTTCTCTGGGACCTTGATATACCACATATCCATCTGACAGAAGCAAAAGATCATCAAAGAGCTCAAATGTTTCTGGTGCAGGCTGAAGTAGAGCCACGAGTACAGTAGCTTCCATTTGATGAACAAAATTTCTTATGCATTTAACAATCTGGAATGTTGTAGAGCTATCAAGTCCAGTTGATATTTCGTCCAAAAATAGAGCCTTTCGAGGTCCAACAATCATTTCTCCTGAAGAAAAAATTTGAAAACCAAAAAGTTTGTCATTGCTAGCTACAATTTTCAGCTTCAATTGGTGCCTCTGGTAATGCCTTAATCTTCTGGTATGTATATAAACAGTCAAAACGAACATGGATTCAAATTCCTGATGTGTTAGTTTCTCTGTTCCATTATATATTAGTGCTCTATCTTACGAATAAAAAGCAAAGTTGCAATTGATTCAGTCAAAGCTATACCTTTTACATTAAAAGTGGAAAGAATTAACTTCATCCAAAAAATATAGGGACTGAAATTGGACCCTTTTTGCATGTAATATCAAAGAGCTAATCCAGTTAGATTTAACATAAGGATATATCACCACAAGAGTCAAATTCCAAAGAAAATTGCAATAAATTCCAAGACAGGGGTGAGAGATCACCTGTTGTAACTCTCCTTTTTTGGCCACCAGAGACACCCCTTAACATTTCATTTCCCACTACAGTATCTGAACATACATCAAGACCAAGCACTTTCAAAACATAATCTGTCATCACATTGTGCCTTTTCCCACCAACAAGTGATGCCTGTTGAGTAAAATCCGTTTCAAAAGACACGAATTAGAGAACATCCATGAACTTGAGTATATGCATGATTTTTCACATATTATTTAAGATGAGACGACCTTCATGAAGGCATCAATTTCTGGACTTGGCATGATGTTCTTTTCCTTCTCCAAGCGTTCCAGATTTTTCACAATTTCTGTTTGTGACATTAGACAAGTAAATTAGTATTAGAACTGTGAAATGGAAAATAAAAATAATGAAATTAGTACATCATACACATACCTGCATCACTGGAACCTTGACATCTGTTAGCAAAATCAAAAGTTTCTCTCACTGTCAGTTCTGCAATGTGATTATCAGTTTGGCCAGTGTATGCAGAAGCCCTTTGAACGCAAAACTCGCTTTGCTCATGGCCATTGTATGTGATACTTCCACTTTTCTGCAAAGGTATTACAAAAACAAAGTTGTAATATAATTCTAAGATGAGAATGAAATTTTGAAAATGATTTAACGTCTCAAAATTCAGAATTTGGCTCATTCCAGTTAGATAAAGGCTATACAAACCGAACCAATGGTATAATGATTATAACACATTGGTTTCATACTTTCCTTTTTGCTGTACAATAATTGGAGTACACAGACAAAATGGTTACTATAGACACCAGTTTTTGAAGAAATCCTATATATATAAAAAATTTGACCAAGTTAGGTTGTGCTGCATAATAGTTTAGTAGTATTTATTTCAAAGAACCACACTGTAACTATAATACTTCACAAAATAAAAAACATTAGAAATTACAAAATGTAGAGTAATATATATATTTATGTGTGTGTATATATATAGAATTTGTACTACCTTGAGATTGCTATCAAGCTTTCCCGAAAGAGCCAAAAGTAAGGTAGTTTTGCCCGATCCAGGAGGTCCTAACAACAACGTCATCCTACAAACAACACATAACATTAAGCTTCATTTTCATCACAATGCAAGCATATATGAAACTGGAATTTCTCCACATTTAAAAAACTATTATAAAACACTTCTCATTAGAAACAGTATATGCTTCATACATTATTATACTAATCGACTCAATTCACTAGCCCGCTGCATTTTTTTTAGCTAAATTTAAGTACTTTGTTTTTTCATTTCTACACAATGAGGTGAAGCTAGATTAGTATATATATACTTCCATGAAGAAAATACATAAATAATGTAACATAACAGAAAAAACATTACCTTCCAGGCTTGATAACACCACTGATGTTATTCAAGATGGTCAAGGAATGTCTCTGAGGTCGACCTATCCCTATGCCGGCTAGCATACCCTGGATGCCATTATCACCAATATAAATCAGTTTGCATTGTAAGTTTTTTCACTAATCACTAACAATATCGGATAGAACAATAAGAAAAAACATAAATAAATTCATCTTATAAACTTAAAGTAAGTTATCTATACATTAAAATAACTTTTGTATACGATAATATGATAATAGTGTTTCACAGTTTTCAGAAAAGCTTGTTTCACTTTTCTTATTAACATTCTTTATGCACAAGTACTTATAAAGAAACACTGCTGTTGGAAGTTATGATCTTATGCATGCTGTTCAAATTCTTCTATTACAAGACTGATTCTAAAGAGTTATATAATTGAACTAATGTTATTAAACATATATAGAACATAATCAGTATTTTCTTAAAAAAGTAATTTGATAGTAAATGCTTTTATCTTGAATGTGTATGTGTGTGTATCTATATATATATTGTATGAGAGTGAGTAAAAGGTATTAACCTCAAACAAATCCCGTGTGTGATTGATCAAAGTTGGCAGAGCTCTTGAACCTATCTGAACCTCAGCTCCGATTGTCAAGTTTCTGTATCTCACCTCGATGCTTGGAACATCCAATCCAACCCTTTTGCATTCAGCAACACAAATAATTTAAAAGCAAAATCATATGTACAACTTTTCATGCATGTGTATAATATTCAAAAACAAGCCTCAGTATGAATTTAGTTTTCTGGTGCTTATATTAATTTTCTGAAAGTGTCAGTATGAACTTTTTCTCATATATTTCGCAAGAAAAAGTGTAGTTCTTAATCTGATAACTATTTGATCTAACATAGAAGATGAGAAAGTGTTTTACTTGTTATAGCGTTCCTTGATGGCAGAAAGAAGCTTGTAATTGTCTTGTTCGTTGGTAGCCAAAGCATCCTTGACGACGCGTTCACGGTTGAAGCGATCCAGCTTCCTGACATCAACTTGCTCCAAACCCTTGCCTTTTTTCTCCCCTTCATCGTTAACTCTGGAAGATGCTCTCCTTATCAACGCCGTGTTGACACGCTTCTGCGACGGCAACCGCAGCAGCGCCGCCATTTGAAGCTCCTCCTCGTCCTCCTCCACCCATTCTGCATTTGAAGCCTTAGCAAACGACTCCTTCCCCGGTTCCGAGGACATGTCGAAACTAAAACCTGCTATCGCCATCTTTTTCTCTTTTTCCTAAGAAAGTCCCCTCCTCTTTCCTCCTCTTTTCTTCAGATTTCTTTCTCTTTAACAAAGAAAGAACCTCCGAAAAGAGGAGGAAGAACACTACTTCCTACTGAGTTATTTCTCTATCAGAGAAAACACAAGGGGAAAAAAGAGAAATGTTAAAAATCTAAGGAAGAGTTTTAGGGGGAAAATGAATGCAAAGATTAAAGTTTTGAGATTAGGTATTTATATGCATGACGAGAGGAGGGAGGGACCGAGTCTTATGCATGCAATGGTTTTTGTTTCCAAGAAAAAAAGTTAGCGTAACATTTGTCTGTTTCCTTTCGTGGATACAAATAATGCTTGTACAATTGTAATGCAATTTTGTAAAAAACCTTTCCTCACACTTATTATCCTAACAATATTCAGTTTTTAATTAATCTTCTTGATAGAAGGTTTAATTCAACTCACACTTTATATAATATAAATGACATCTTTCTTTTTTGTCATTTTTAAGGTATTATATACATATGGTTGAAACATATAAAAATGGATATGATCTCTTTTCTTTAATATGTTGTATTTTATTTTTTAAGATCATACGAAAATAATTTTTTGACAACTAAATTTTGATAAATTTTTTTAACAATTTTAGGTGTTATTTTTTAAGTGGTTTTCCATCTTTGCATTTTATCATTTTCGATATTTTAAAATTATTTAGAAGATATCGTCTCATTTTATAAAAAAGAATTGTTAAAATTTACTAGTCAAAATATCATTATCCAATATTAAAGATTATATGAAGATATGGATGTTCATGATGTGCGTAAACTTTAAGAACACACCGTGGACGAGTAGATCAGGCAGCCAGTGCTATGAACTTCAAGAACCATCTTTGCACGCGATGGACTAGATCAGACAAGCCGCTGCTGTGAACTTCAGCCTTGGACGGTGGTGAAAAGGGTGGATACGGCGGAGGCTTGGGAGATTTGGCCGAGGGTCGGCATCGACGGTGGGCGGTGGAGGAAGAAGAAGGGGCAGAGCCATGTGCATGGCGTGGAGGAGGAAAAAGAATGAAAGGAAAAAGATATGCGCAAAAATGACTTTTCACTATACTTATGGAGGTGCAAGGAAAAAATTTGGGTTCTTTACCCGGTTTTTTTGTGTTAGATTTTCTGTTCAAAACACATTGATGGTTACTATTTTAAAATTTTAAAATATTTTAATTTTTTTTTAAATAATAACATAATATATTTTTATTGATCAGCAGAAAATAACACAAAAAAATTATTAAAGAATCTGGATTTACAAAATGTCGAGGTATAAGAAGAAGTACCCCACATAAGCAGTTTATATATGATACTCTTGTACTTGGAGATTGGATGAACTTATGAATATGTGTGGTAAAAATAATCATACAATTGTTTGGGTGTCATGCTTGAAGATAAATTTTCATAAATGTTGATTAAAATTGTGACCATTGGTCGACAAAAATACCAGGATTAAGTATGTTTTTACTTTCTGAATTTTGATCTAAAATTGAAATTTGTCTGTTTGAAATTTTGATGCATTTTGATCCTAAACTTTAGAAATGAATGAATATAGTTATTTTAACTCAATTATGTTAACTTTTTTTGACGTGTCGAATGCTTCTCATGTTAGTATTGAAGTTATTTACACTGTTTAACATATTCATGGTTCAATATCTATTGAAAAATGTATTTGACACCTAAAAAAAGTTAACATAATTGGGTTTAAATGACTATATTCATTCATTTTTTAAGTTTAGGGACCAAAATGTATCAAAGTTTCAGACACAGACGAATTTTAATTTTGGGTTAAAGTTCAAAGACCACACACCTACTTAACCCGAAATAATATATGTATAAGTAGTTCTTTTGTTTTAGACTCTTTGCATAATACATAGTATTGTTTTTCTAGTAAACTTTTAAAATATATTTATTAAAAAGCAAACTTTAAATCTAATTCAAAAAAATAAATTTTAAATCTAATTTTATTACATAAAATAAATTTGTAAAGTAGGATTTTTACTTATATATAATATAAATTCGTCTTTAATAATATTGACCGATACTTATTTTGAAGTTCAAAATATATTAATTGATAGATGCATGCGCTATCTCTTGAAAAAATTTCACCATTAAGAAATGACCATATGTTTCAAGAACCAAAAACAAAAGTTTTGTAATTTTTGTCACTCTTACAAAAATGTGTTTTTATTTAAAATACAAAAAATGTTTATAAAAAGCTAATTTCACGCAAGAATGTCCAGAATGAAGGATAATCAGAAGAAAGAAATAGAACTGTATCACTCTCTGACAATTAGATAATATATTTTGTAATTAATTATAAAAATGTTATATGACTGATGGATTTAGAACCTTATGATATGTTTTGTGATTAATTACAAAATGTTATCGTTATATGGAGGTTGGATTTAGAACCGCATAATATATATTGTAGTTAATTAAAAAATGTTACAGCATCACTTTTTATAATGGTTGGATAAAAGCCGTCATAGTATATTTTTAATTAATTATAAAATTATTATAGGATTTGATTTTAACGGTCATAAAAACAACTCTTTTTCAACTAAACAAATGTTATATTTATTAAAAGTCTTATTTGCTATATATTTCATGTTTTCAAATAAAAGAGTTAAATGATCAAGGAAATACTCATAAGTGAAGGAAGACGATTAACTAGCATGATTAAAATAAAGAACTAAGGGAGAGTAAATTGATATAAGTTTTCAATATGACATTGATTAATTTGATGATTTATCTCCTTTGTTTTCTCTTTAGTAAAACATTTCACAAGATATCTTTATTTATAACGGTAAGAATTAAACCACATGTCACCAATTTTATACCGATTAATTAACACGATATTTTAAATGCATAAAAAACTCTTAGAAATTACAAGAAAATTAAATTGTGCTTTGTGAAATTTATAGTGAAGCAACAAATGGTGACGGTGCCTACTGTCATGGAAGAAAATACAATTCGTTCGAAATAATAATAATAATAATAATAATAATAATAATATTATTATTATTATTTTAAATAATTTCAAAAAAATTGAACATAAAACAAAATCAAAATAATATTTTTATAATTATATATATATATATATATATATATATATGAGGGGCTTAATTTTAAATTTTTCAAATTTGAATTATTAATTAATAAACTAATGATTGTTTGGTGAAATTGGCACAAATGAAGTAGTTGTTTGGTGGATAGTATTGTCTTTTCACATAATACCATTTTGGGCCCAACAAAACTTAGGGGCGCCGCTATCTAATACAGCAATATGATAGAAACCACCTTTTATCATAAACCTGTCTCAGAGAGCCTTGGTGTAAGCACGAATTTTTTATTTCTTTATTTAAAAAGGATTTTTAATAAAATTATTAATTATTATTTTATGTAAATTTGTAAATAGTAAATAATAAGATTTAAAATAATAAATATTAGTGGTGGTGTTCAAGGCTTTATAGTTTAAAAAATAATGTATATTTTCTTAAAATAACATTATTATGCGGTAAATATTTTTAATGTCCGTTTTTATATATAATTTAAATTAGACAATCAGAATATTAAATAGATTGTGTTTTTACTAATGTATGCTGTTTTGTTAAAATAAATTTATTAGATTTTTATAGAAGTATACAAGTATTAGTTTGACTAGATATTTAAACATCTTCAAATGTGACTAGATATTAAATATTTTAAAAAATATTTATTTTTGTTATCTTTATTAATCACGAGAAAATAAAGAATTTCAAAAATGTATTATGGGAATTGTTTCTTGAATTTTTAGTTATAGTGCATTATCATCCATCAACAATTTAGAATTGTGGCATTGGACAATGACACTAACCATGGTCCTAACCACAATGCACTGAAATGAGGTAGCTCATAAAAGATAAATGGATAAAATAGATCTTAGGTTTTATTTGAGTCAAAATACTCACTATATTTTTCGAACTTTTTTTTTTCATTTTCAATTAGTCAAACATTTTGTGCAATAGTTATTTCACAGAGTGCACCCAATTCGACCACCATTGTATATTGAACAGTTTCTGAATGTCAAATAATTAAATTTACCACAGTACCATGTACTAATTGTTCATTACACTCGACGTTAGATTTTTTTTTATGTTAAATACAATATTCTGAGTCAGGTTTACTTTTGACATTGTACATCACACTGATTATATCTTAATGCAACAACGTAATGATAAGTTTCTTACTTTGTACAATTTTTTACAGTATTACAATAAATATATAAATAAATATAAAATAAAATATTTGCAAATAAGTCAAACTATTAACTTACTAATACGTGGTAGGTTAGGTTGAATTATAAAATTTTTAATCTATCAAAATAAACTGAATTAAATGAATCATTTTGCAGCTCAATAATAAGTCAATTTATATAAGTTTGGTTAAGTGACTTTGACAAAAAAATCGCAAAACCAGTCAATTTGTCATATTTTGGCTCTCCTCACCTTTAGCCTGCCAAAATAGACTAGGCTAGACTGGCTTGCTACTGGAAAACGGGTTCAAAATTGCAACCCGCCCCAAGTGGGCTGACCCGCCACCTTTTATTTTTTAATTTCTATAATTTTTTTTTTATAAAATTTGTTTACATATATACTTATAAATACATATTTAGAGCATATTTAATCATATATGTTTTTTTAAGCTTTTAATTGATCGATTAATATCTTTAATTGGATAAATTAAACTAATTATTAAATTTATATGTTAAATTACTTTATTATCATTAATAATTAGAACTTGATTTGTAAGTGTCAATGATTTAAATTATAATAGTATTGTATATTAACATTTATAAAAAAAATATAAAAAATTTATTTATTTTTAATATTTAAACATAAAAATATTTAAAAAAGGACCAATGAACCAGGACGAACTGACCTGTCTTTGACCCACCAAATTGATGGATTAAGTGAGTCGGACCAAAGCAAGTTAACGGATTGAAAACTTCAATCCAACTTGTTCTTTTCTTAAGAGACTGACGAACTAATCCACTTTAACATCCCTTACTTTGATACCACCACTAAAAGAAATTAGATAAATAATTTATCTCGGTGATATAATATATTTATAAATATCTTGCGATAAAATTATCTTAAATTCATTGTACCACTTAAAATATGAAATTATGATAAATGAATATGAACAAATATATATATAAAAGAAATAATTATATATATAATATTTATAAATATTTTGAGATAAAATTACCTGATTATACCACTTGAAATATGAGATTATGATAAATGAATGTGAACGAATGTATATAAAAGAAATAGTTATATATATATATATATATATATATATATATATATATATATATATATATATATATATATATATATATATATATATATATATTTATATATTT
>Ga0099822_1001528_pt1 | contig 27166 bp, 11 predicted proteins | sample CowpeawhiteBW_FD_76839 | JGI IMG/M metagenome (GOLD analysis project Ga0099822, IMG submission 76839) | Root nodule microbial communities of legume samples collected from California USA - Cow pea white BW | ecosystem: Host-associated > Plants > Roots > Nodule | place: USA: California | collected... | reverse complement strand
TTTATAAAAAAAAAAAAAAAAATATATATATATATATATATATATATATATATATATATATATATATATATATATATATATATATTTGATTGGCGTAAAAAAGTTTGACCAATCAAACGATTTTTAATAGGAGAATGGAGAGAATTATAAGCATATTATGTAACACAAACTAATAAAAAATAAAAATAGAAAAATTGTAAACGTTATCAATATTATATTACTAATACCAACTATTACTACTTACATGAACTGGCCCATAATGCAGCCCACTACCAACAAGGATTTCAATTTCTTTGGGCCATACTACATAGCCTTTCTGGTAAAATAGTTTATTCTAAGTAAAAAGGAGCAACTCCAAAGAAAAAGAGGATAAGCATAGAAAATTTTTTCTTCTTGCATTCCTATTATTATTAATTGCACCCAATATCAATAGAAAAAGATAATTTTTTTTTTTATTTTACTACATCTTGTCAACATCATCTATGTTGTTTCGTTGTTATATCTCTCGTTTTTATTACACTTTTTTATCGGAAGATGGAAAAATATTAAAGAATTTGTTTCAAAAACATGTTTTAGAAACCTTGTGGTAGAAAGTTAATCCAAAATGCTTCTTATATGTTTTAAAAAGTGTATTTTTAGAAAACTTGTTTCGTAATGTATCATATTTTTCTATAGAATGTATTTTATGTATTTCCAAAATTATGTTCCGAAAATTTGGTTATGGAAATTCTAAAAGAAATTGTTTTAAAAGATTTTTGAAACAAATAATGAAAAAGTTACTATTATAAAGGATAAAATGGTCATTTAAAATATATGTGGTGCAATTACAAATTATGCGGTGCAGAAGATATAGCCGACACTGAAAATAATGAAAGCTGGGTTAGGTTAGTTTATTGGGTTGGACTTCTTCACGTGTTCTTAGTTATATTTGTTAACATCGTATGTTGCTTCGTGTGCGTAATTTAATACTTTGTTTGATTACTTTATTTTTTTAATATGAAGTCATAACATTTAACATTTAAAATTTTTGTAGTAGATATCAGATCCACAGATTTGGTTACCACCTTACTCTAACTTAAAAAAATAAATAAAAAATCTAACATTATAAAAAAGTAAAAGATACTAATCAATAATATTTTATTCAAAGGTTGTTCTGTAAATATAATAGTATATATAAGCGAGTGACGTTTCTATTTCATAAATTAATTTTGGAAATAGAGTTATCTCCAAATATAAATATTAAGATAATTGTCTTATTATGTTAGATATATGTATATCATAATAGATGACATAATTTATTGTATAAATAATGGATAACCTTTACTTCATGAATTAGCTTTTAGAATTGAATTAGATTTAAAATAGGTCGGTGGGAAAAAGAATAAGAGAGAAACAAGTAAAAAGTAAAATAAAAATATAGTTTGTTTCAATAGAAATAAGTAATAAAAAAATTGTTTTTATCGGAAAGAATGAAAAGAAATAAGTTTTTAATTAAAATTGTCAATTTTTACTTGATAGAATACTTTTTTATTCTAATCTATTATTATAACTATAAAGTCTCTGAATGACTTCAAATATGAGAAAATTTTACTATAATCAATTATATATTTTATCTTGTCTTTCACGTATTGAAATATGTTATTTTATATTTAAGTCACTGATGCCTATGAAACCATGGTGCAATTACTGCACATTTTTCTTCACTTTCATTCATTTTTTTCCAAAAAACAAAATTGCATGGTGGATCTCATCTTTATTTAAAGAATTTTAAATCCACTTATACTCGTTTTCTACTTGTTTTCATTTGCTTCAATTAAGTTTATATATCAACATCCAAATAATTTGCATTTCTACGAGAAGATGGGTCCGTTGGTCACTTTCATTGTCCAAGGTAAAATTAACAAATTAAAAATAATATAAAATTGAGGGTTAAATATATTTTTGGTCTTCCAATCTTCAGTGAATATTGAAATTAGTTTCTCTTAAAAATCTTAAATCAGTTTAGTCTCTCAATTCTGTAAATATGTGAATTTAGTCATTTTAACCAATCTTTTTTAAGTTTATTTGATGTTTCAAACGCATTTCACTATCGTATTATAGTTTATTTACACAGTTTGACACATATTCACTTCGATGTTAGCTCAGAAACACGTTTAAAATATAAAATAAACTTACAAAAATTTAATTTAAAAGAGTAAATCTATATATTTATAAAGATGAGAGACTAAAATAGTTAAGATTTGAAAAAAAATTAATTTCAATCTTCACTAAATATTGAAGAAAAAAAACATATTTAAACCTAAAATCGAATATATTTGTTAGTGCAAATTCATGTATCATTTAACCCGCGATTAATTATTGAAATGTGTTCGATTTTTTTTATCATCACATAGGGATAAATATGTTACAAAAAATTATCATATAAATCTAACAAATGAACATTTATTGATAAGAGTAGAAGTTATCTTATACACCAGAGTTACTTATATACGAGAGTTATCATCTGTATAAGAGGTTCTCGTATTTTTTTTATATTAAATTTTTACAGGTTTGAATAAGTAATTTTTATAATTTTATTAAATTAAAATATACGAATTACTTGTAATTAATATTTTTTATTTTAAAAATATTTTGTTTGGATAGATGATTAAAATATTTAATTTTTTATTTTGTATTTGGATAAAGTAATTATTATTTTTAAATAAAATTTTATTTTAAAATAAGTATTAAAAAATATTAGTTAAAATTTAAATGACATTTAACAATTTTTTTAATGTATGTGACTAAATGAAGAATTTCAAATTTCTTTTATTGAATTTCAGATTTCACTGTTTTATTTATTTAAAATATCTTTTAAAAATTCTTAATTTTCAATTTTTTTTCTTAAATAAGTCATTTTACTTAAAAAGATTTTAAATTTTCAAAATAAATGAATTATTCTTAAAGTTTGTGGATTTTTATTTTTTCATGGTACCCAACTTTTTTATTTTTATTCAATGTATGACTCTTAACTCATATTGAGATAACAAAATGACACACATACTTATAATCTTAAGATTTTAGGTTAAAAATAATATAATGACATCTTATACGAGTTTGTTCATGACTTAGTGTTAAATTTTCCAAGATATTTTTTCTCTAAAAAATTCCAACAACCATATCAAAATCAACAATGACTCATTGATGTTGAATGTCTCAATATCTTCACCATTGTAGAAAATTCTCATCAATAATTATTTATTTTACTAATGTAAAACATTATTTAAAAAGAAAAAGAATCAAATACAGCTACCTGAGAAAACACAAACACAAAGCTCAATTTCCTTTCAAACAACTTTCTCTCTTAAACCTCAATCCTTTCTCTTTAGCAACTCACTCAAATATCACCTTCTCTTCAAACATAGTCCACCTTTGGTATCACCTCGAAGAGCTCTACAAAATCTACCAATCAAAGTCAAGAATATAGTCAATTTTCTTCCCTCAATTTCTAGAAGCCCAATATGTGTTTTTCCTTTTCATGGCCTTTTTTTGAGTTGCATGTGGGATTTTTTTACTCCCATTAATTTTCTCTGCGTGTTAGTGAATCTAAGCTTGTCCTTCGATCGTTATTTTGATCTCTTTGTAGGCGAAGTTAGGTTTTCGAGGAATTGAAGTTGTGAGAATGTGTTAAAGAACTTAGACTCCTTTAAGGTAAAAAAGCCAACATGTTTTTTTGTTTTTTTTTTGTTTTTTTTTTTTGTGAATTTTAGGTTGAATTGAACTTATACATGATGAGATTGTAAAAATGTGATATTGGATTGGTTTTCTTTTCTTTCTGTCTAAATTTACAGGAAAGTTGTATTTTTGTGTTAAATGTGTGTTGTATTGTTTTTGTGATGAATTTTGGATGGATAGGGAAATTGAGTGAAGAGAATCTAATTTGAGCAATTGACTTGATTGAACCATTTAAGGACTATTTTACATTTGTCTGAAACAACGAAAGAAGTATAGGTACCAATTAGAGACAATTAATCAAGTTGGAATTCTCACTTTCATTTTCTAGTTTCTATCATGGTGTTGGGCAACAAAAGAGGACGTTGGATGCTAGCTCAATTATCCCAAGTCTAGGAGCATTTTCGCTCCAAATCGCTCGACGTTGGTCGTGCCACCAAGCGACACTTTGACAATGAGCCTCTAGAGTGGTTTTCATTGGGCGATCTTCTTCTCTATTGAACAAAACCAGAAACAGATAGCTCATTACTGACTTTTGGCATTAGGCATCAACTTTGTCTGAGCGAAATTCTTAACAATTAATCTAGAAAGGTTGCATGGACCCTCATGTTGAGCACCAGTTTTTCTTGTTGGACGCTAAGCCCCTACAAGTGCAACGTTGGGCGCACCTCCTCGCCGTTGGGTGCCATTCCTGTTCTGAAAAATTTTATGTTATGTTTTTCATGAATTTATGATATTCATGGTTATCACATGAATGTATTTGGTTTATAAGGAAACCATAGTATGATTTGGTGAATGTGAGGGCACCCCCAGAGAAGGAATCCCACTGAATATGTGTTTTCTTTAATGTGTGCATTGAGGAAAGAGTTGTTCTCTTTTGTAAAGTTATTCTAAAACTCTACTCATCATCCATACTCATGTAGAGGAGGAGGATTAGGCGATGAGAGTGGTAGAAAGTCATGTCATGAGAACAACATCAGAGTTCTATGACTGTGTAAGGGATTAACCTTGTGTGTGGTAACTTGAGTAAGCGAGTTGTTCCACCATCACAAATGTAAGGCTTCCTTAATTCTACTCAAAGACACTTATCCGGATAAATAGAGTCTAAAAGAGTTTGAGTGTATGCATGTCATCTCCTATTGACTATTTATGCAATACCTTTATTTAGTAGTTTTACATTATTAAATCACATGTTACAATTGACACCAAAAAAATTTCTTTAATATCTTTTTTTCTTTATTTAAAAAGAAAAAATCTCAACATCTATACCATAACTAATTTTAGTTATATTTATGCTTCTCATTCTTAGTATCCAAAACATCAAAGCTAGGTTTAAACAAAATTTTAGGTATAAGCAAAATCTGATAGAATATGAATCTTGTTCTTTTTCCTATTTTTAAAGCAACCAAAGTCTATGGTGTTGTAACCTTAAATATTATTTTTCTTGTATTTTGTTACGAGGTTCGGTTCTAAGTATATTGATATCTGGAAGGAAAAAAAAAAATCGTTGCATTTATTATTAGATCAGGGAAACACATATTTTCTTGTAAGATGAGGAAACACTCTTAACGATTTCAGAAAATATTTATAATAAAATTTTCGGTCGATCGTTGAACATGAAAAATCTAAGAATTAAAATTTTAGCCACACCTAAAGTAAACGAAAGATTACAGTATAGATTCCAATTCTGTTTAGATATAATCAGACAACGTTACTATCGAACAGGTATTTGTCGTGTAATATAATAAAATTAAAGACCAGCTTAGTTGAAAAATGATAAAAGAAAAATTTTAGTTAGTTTCATCATTTGCATTTTTACTATTCAAATATTCGATTTTTCTAAGGAGAAATAGAAGCATTGGTTACCTAACTGTCCCCACATAATGTATTTTTCAATTCAATTTAATTTGACTTTTCAGTAAATACAATACTTCAAATTAAACATAAAAATTAAAAATAGTTTAGTTTAAATTTAGTATAAAACATCAATAAAAAAAAACCTCTCATCATTCAGTTTAAATTGTCTTGAATTTTATTATTGTAAAGTTATTAACTATTTTTTAACAAAAAGAAATTGTAAATGTATTTTAAAAAAGAATTAGTAAATATTTTTTATATTGAAAAATTGTCAAATGAAAAGACATACGAATGATTTTTGTATAATGTTTTTTATATTTATGATTTCAATTCTCTTTCATATTTATATACAAATTACGTAATTCTATGATTACAAATTATAATATAAATTATATTAATAAATATACACGTATTGTGTGTAAAAGTTAATCAAATCATAAAACAACTCATCACCATCCATATATGTTTTTAGTAATGAATTAATTTAAATATACAATATGATATTTAAATACAATAATTAGTTTCATTGAATTTGATTTTGAATATATAATATGACATATAAAACAACCTTGTCCTTTCAGGAAAAAAGTATTTTTTTTTTTTATAAATTTAACCAATTTTATTGCCACACGTTATACGAATTCAACGATAATCGTTATCTACTGAGTGATGTTTCTTGGTTCATCGTCTTTACTAATTTTTCATGGATTTTAATCACCACCAATAAGAACATGCAAATGCAGATTAATTATTAACTAAATTGCTGCCATTTGAAATTTAAGGTTGACTCGTTTTTTCCCGATCCTATGCTGAATAATAATACTTTATTATTAGCAGAAACTACACGCAATTAAGGTATATTTATATATCTTAATAGAGAGATTCTCACATCTAGTTAAATCAAAGTGTGAATTGGATCTTGACATATACATTCTTTTTTATGGACGGTGTAATCTTAATTATTAAATTTTTGTGAATCTTTATTTTTTATATATGCGACTTGACTTTCTTATTTTTATTTAATATAAAATTTTTTATTCATACTTATATTCTTACCAAAATATAATGTACAGTAATATCAATATTTATTCAATTGATCAGGTAATAAATTCCTTAATTATCGGTGACACAAATGGTTACTATAAGTTCTTTGAATTGCAAGTTAACATAAAATTGACAAGATATTATGCTTGTTTGCATGTGCTTTGTTTATTTCATGCATTTCAATTTCGAAATGATTTTTCTAATGATGGAAGGAGAAAACTTTCAGTGGGCAACAATAGTTGATGTATATTCCACAATTTTCCCCTTTATCCTACGTCAATTATGTAAAACTGATTAAAGATCTTTAAGAGTTATGAGTCTCACTCGATAAAACATAATAGAGCACTAACCTTGATCCATGGGAAATCTTATAAATATGCGTTCTTCAAATTTGTAATCTTGTGTGCTCTTCAATCACCGTTTTTCAATCTATCTCTTTGCCTTTTTTTCTCTTCTCACACGTGGGTTAATGTGAAAAGAACCTTATGGCCAGAGGCAGAACCCCAATTCCTTTTATAAACCTACGTCCATCATTTTATTTTATTATCACTTCTCATAATAATAACCAATAAGCCTTTATATTTTATTAAATTACAATTGGGCCCATCATAATATTTCAAATGAGTCACTAATAGAATTAATTCGTCAATTAATTCTAACAAATTATTCTTTGTCGAATAAGTTTTGTCCATAAACTTAAATTGCATAATAAGTTTGTACAATATAAGTTGTATTTACAGATATTATTAACACTAGCGGAAAAAAATGCATTTGAAATCGCCTAATAGAGTATTATTTGCGTAGTGAAGTGTTATATGCATTCGTTTATATAATTTTAGAATTATTTATACCTGTGTTAATATTATTTTCTTTCTTTCACATAAGCTCTTACTATTTCACATAATTAAAAATAAATAATTTTTTTTAATGTAACTGAGATTCTACACCTGACATTGCTCAATCACTCCTATCTTTCAGGAGTTATAACTATAATGCACAAGCCGCTCTCCGATTTACAGAGCATGATAGTGTAAATTCTGGTTTGACCACTGTTGACACTCTAGATATGAACTTCCTTGGAATCTCACAACTAGTTATTATGTTCATTTGTATGAATCCAATTACAAATAGAGTCAGAATGATTTCATTTCGTCCCTGTCATCAATACACCCCACACAAAAACCAACTCATGGTAGTATTTCCACCCCAGAAATAACTACCTCATCATTCCATTCATATACATCTTAATTCACAGTAAAAATTACCAAATTGGTAAACACAATCACAAGAAAATAACTAAAGAACAACTAATTAAGATGTATAAAACTGAGTAAAGTGATACTTTTATCTCATTTTATAAAACTTAATTAACACTAAAGTAGTTTCAAGATATATCATTTAGCAGTCAATTACTTAACCCAAGGCTTCACAATTCAACATTTCAAATTAGGTTATATTATATACTCTACCACCACTTCAAATTGCAATTCATAGATTAATAGAATTCAAACTAAAATACAAAACTATTAATCAGTTTGATTCAAGTTATATATTAAATTAAAACTAAATTGAACTATATTTAATTTTTATGCTTGATTTAAATAACTTCTTAATAAAAAAAATCAAATTAAGCTGCCAAATGAACTATTTGAAAGTTTAAACTAGATTGAATTAAAGATAATAAGGTAAAGAGTGGGAAACTTGGAAAGTCCTGTGGCTAATAGTATTGAAAGTGATATCTGACCATGGTGTTCCCCGAAAGTGATGCATGCATCTAATATTTGAAATTTGGCACTAATATATACACTTGTCAAAATGATAATATATTAGAAGAATAGTTGAGTACTATTTTTTTCTAAAACTTTTGAACTTTGAAGTTTGTCCTATTTCAACACAGTTTTGGTTGTATTTCATGCATCACACTCTATCACTTTTGAAGCTTTGATAATCAATAACATAATCAAAATGAGTGTTCCTCAGTTGATACAATTATAATATAAATTTATTAAAAAAATATACTTCAAAATAAAAATATATTAAAAATATTGATTTATTAATTTAATATTTTAATTTCATTTGTTTTAAAAGAAAACACATATTAAAAGAAAAATTAATTATATTAAAAGATAATCAGTATAAAAATATAATTGATTCATTAAGCTTTTCTCAGAAATCTTTCTACTCTGATGAAACCAGTTTAATTCAAATAATAATTTTCATTTTTCGTATTTATAGTATTTTTTGTAATCTCATTTTTCTAACTTTATTATTGAACAGTAAATACATTGCCTAAAAAAAGCACACTCTAAATCTGAGAGGAGTGTCCACCTAACAAAGCATGCTCTCATGTATACATGTTAATGTTATTCAAGAAAAAAAAATGTGAAGTAATAAATTAAAGTAGTATTTTAATTTTTCTATTTAGATATGTTATTTTTAATTGTACATCTAAGTTTCAAACTTCTAAAATTTCTTATGTTTTGTTGTGATGTTATTTGTCTGTGTTCAAAGTTTCAAACTTTTGAAATTTCTTATGTTTTGTTGTGATATTATTTGTCTTTTTTCAAATATTAATTAATTGCTAGTGTGGTCGGTAATGTTAGTATGAATTTCATTGATGAATATATTTTTTTATGAGATTGTCTGTGTTCAAATATTACGATTTTTTTTCATGCATTTTTGTTTATCTATTTTCAAATTTATGTGTATTTTGGGCGCTGCAGTGTATTTAAGTATTTTACGTTTTAAAAAAAAGCTAAATTAGAAAATACATAAAGTGAAAAAAGAATTTTCTTAACGTACCATGTCATATTCATCTAATTAAATATTATATACACTCATATTATAATAATTTTAAAATAAAATATTATCACTCTTTTTTCTTTCTTTCTTTTTTTTTCTGATACCACTATCCTCACTTGCGATATATTACCTAGTCTTTGTCATATTTACGTGTTTATTTTCAGAAGTTGAATTATGTGAATATTTTTATAAAAAATTATTAAATATATTAAAATATTTCATTTAACCGTTAAGATAATGTGGTGATTACAATGGTAAGATTACTTCTAAGTGCACGAGGATTAAATTGTATTAATCATTTGATAATAAATGAAAAAAAGGCAAGAAAATTTATTATCAAATTGAGTGGTTCTCAGATAGAGTTTTCCACTGTAATATTTAATTTATTAAGAATTTCTTAATTTTTATAGTGATTTTTGAGAATGATTAGTTGGGTGATAAAAATAATATATCTTAAAAAGTTTGACATAGAAAATACGTGTTAATGACTATCTGATAGACTCTAAATCTATGATATTTTTTTAAGTCAAAACATTTTAAGTTAGTGTTTTGATCTTTCTTGTACTCTTTTAAACAGTGTTGTGAGGTGTAATAAAATTTTTGTTTTAAAGAGTGTGAATATATTTGAGTTTAAAGAATTAAGAGCATTTTCTGTGTATTGTAAAAATTTATACACAATGATTATTTTCTGGTCTTCTGCGAATAACAATTATGTTTTTTCTCCATATTTTCTAACAATTATCGCACTAAATTATTTGTTGTGCTGACCCTTTTGTTCCTTTCCTTTCCTTTCTAATTGTACTTCTACTACTTTAATTTTTTATTTTTCACTTATACAAATTATAGGACTCCTTACTAATAAACTAATATTTCAAATTTCTTATTTATTCATCAAAATCATAAATCAAATTTTATGAATTTTTTTTAATGTTTTAAGTGTTTAAATTGCATGTCAAAAATCATGTATTAGTTTATGAAAGTCGTATGTTAGTTTAGATGAATTTTAAAATACAATATTTAATTATAAATAAAATAATAAAAAAAGTTAGAACTATTTTTTCTTTTCATATCTTATTCACATCTCTAACAAGATTTATATAAAGTTGATTTGTAACCATAATAATATATAACAAAATAGCTAACTTGAAATTTACAATAATTTTATAACTCCGTTCATGCAACAAACACAAAAGGAAAGATTTTGAGATCGAAAGGAAAAATTACACAAATCAAAAATTATAATTCTAACGGGAAAAAAAAACTATGTCAACAACTTAAAAAAGTTATAAGAAATTTTTTTTAGAGAGGTAGTCATATATAAAATATGTAAATTTTTTATCATTACAACTTTAAGTTTTTTTTTATATAGCTTAAAATAGTAAAATATTATCTTTTTATTAATCTTAAACACCCTTGTACTTATAAACAAAGTTCCTCACACTTTCAAAACTTAAATTTAACTTTTAAAATATAAAAAATTTGAATTTTGAACATTTCAAATTTGATACAACTTTAAAATTCCAATGGCAAACAACTTAAAAGTTTGTCTTTATTAGACCATAAAATGGATTGAAGATCTAAGTGAAATCTGTACTCAAACTTTAATATATAAGAGTGCATCAATCCATGCAATAAGAAGAAAGTTTGATGGCCGGTGTGTAGTAGTGACGAGTGAAGATGCAAGAGAACCATTCAAAGTGAGTCTTAGATTTTGTGGGTGAATTGACAAGACAAACTAAGACATAATCGATGAGGATAAGGTTGTTTTTTGCTTTACAAACTTAAATAACACCATTTTTCACATGTCAAGAGATGAACAAACTTTTTGTTTGGATCACATTAACATTAACATTAACTTTATTTCTTTCTTCACCACATGCCTTCATCATTCATAAAATAATGCGTGTGTTATATAAATGAGAGTGACGTGGCACTGACGGCGCCGGAATTCGTTAACTTTCCGTTCTTTCCCATCAACTCTCTGTGCCTCGTTCATCAATGCCTTGTAATATATGGACGGCGCAACCATTTTGGTGAATCATTTTTAAAAGGTTTTTAAGGAGAGAAAAAAAAATCTTTTATAAATTAAAAATACAGATTTAGAATAAGTATATGAAATAATTTGTATAAAATAGTTTGCATGTAAAAGTTAGTTTTTTTATTTTATTATCAATTTTCTCTCTAAAAGATTCTTTACAAAAAAAAAAAAGTCCAAATACATCTAACAATCATCCAAAATGAAATGAACATGTCTTCAAATGTTCTAGCATCTTAATAAACAATTAGAGTTGACAAACATCCAAAATAAAAGGAAACATGTCTTTACATGTTCTTTAATCTTAATTAACAATAATATATTACAGATTTTAACTTATTTTTGTATAGCCAACATGTAAAACTTCTCCAAACCCTAATATTTTTTTTTCTGAACAATAGTAATTTTAATAAATACAATGATATTTAATATGATTAAGAAAAATACAACTCATATATACTTTTATAACAAAATCCCTGTCCTTGTTAGGCCATATAAAGGATCTAAGAAGGGCCACAAACAATGGCGAATTAGAAGCAATTGTTCCATTAGATATTTATGGTAAAAGGAACATGGGATTGGGAAAAAAAGATTCCTAGCTATAGTAAATTGAGACTTTTGTTTGAAAATGTGTATGAGATTTTAATTTGACAGCTATTCTTCAATATTCTTTACCTTTATAACTGTCTTCCAGTATTGTTGATTCTTATTAATGACACATTATATGCCCTCATGGATTCTAATGATTTTAATTAAAATTTAACACCCTTAGTGTTCGTAGTATTTTAAATATGCAAAATGAAATGCACAATCAATGTTATTACATGAGTTACAGTAATTCATATTTACATTGTGATATAACTTTTTTAATTTTTTTTAAATGTTGATTAAATTGTAATGATCGTTAGGAAGTGTAATTTAAATTTTTTTCAACCTTACAAAAGTGACTTGTGAGATAAAATTTGTATTATGTCGATTTACATTATTTCAAGTTGATATGAGATTTAACAGACCCTCTCATACCGATACATATACATAAGTGGGTAAAATGATAGACTTAACAAATAACATATTTCACCACTAGAGTAGATTCTAACTCATGACTTTAGGACTATGTTACAAAGTGAACTTCACACCTAATTTAACCTTACAAAATTGAGTTGTAAGGTAAGAGATTACACCTACTTATTGTTGAGAATCCAAGTGTGATTCTAAGTTTCGCATTAAGTAAAAATGAGAAAGTTGAGCATCGGTATTAGTATAAGGACCAAAACCCATAAACTCATTGTCTTAAGGTTTTAAGTTAAGAGTGGTGTCAATCCCTTGTGTGTGGGTTCAACTCATATCTCATTAATATTATATCTCTCTAGTATTCCTTTATCAAAAGATCCATCACTTATATTGTGTAAATTGGTTATATCTCTAATCAATGTGAGATTTCCAACAATAATAATTAATTATAAAGTTAATATAATACTTTATTTTTACCTTATATAATGAAAAGAAAATAAAAAAGATTATAAGATTCATATAAGAAAAATAATAATCTCTTGTATGACATGTCATTTAAGTACTTATTATATTTTAAAAAATATAAACATTTTTTTTCTAAATTTAATAAATTATTATGTTTTAAGGATACTTTAAACTACATTTTTTCTTTATATATATATATATATATATATATATATATATTTAATTTCTAATAAAAAATAGATGAGTTGGGTTGAAATCAATCTACTTTTGAAAAATCTGAAATTTTCTCAACTCAACCCGGCTCGAACTCGTGGTGAGCCGGATTAGTTCATATAAACAACCCAACTCAATCTTTGAAAAATATTATTAAACAATGTAAATTCGTAATAGATATTGAAAAACATTTCTTAAATAAAAAATTTAGGAAAACAATCTGAAAAATAACTGAACTCACTAAAAAAATCGAGAAATGAGTAGGAATTGCTCATTAAAATATATAGTATATTTGTATAAATATTATATTATTAAAATTTATATAATTTTTAATAAATATGATTTAAATTAAATATATTTTTAATCTTGACACTAAATTAAAATTTGTTTATGTTTTAAATTTTATTATATTTTATTCTTCAAATTTGAAAAAATAAATAATTTTTTTATTTTTAATCCAATTATATTAAATTTTTAATGTTTTAAACACATCTTATAATTATATTTAAATGGTTTACATTATTTCGATATATTTTAATTTAAATATTAATATAAATTTATAAATTAAAAATATCGTTATTTTTTTTTTCAGAAAATAATGTTTTACCAGTCTTTTAAAAAAAACTCTCTCTCCTCTTCATTGTCCCTGTCAAACTATTTGCACTTGATGAGTCATATATGACAATCATAAGGAAATTTTAATTATGAGACATGAGATCAGAAGCACTGATTTGAAACACAATAAATCAAAGCACACTTGTTTCTATAATAACAACTTTCTAATCATTATCTATCTTAATTTCAATAATCACCTCTGTTCATTACTGTTTCATTAACACTTTCTTTAACTACACCAAAAAAGTATTCAACCATACACACTAAAATATAACTTAATCATCCCTCGATTTTTGTTTTATTCTCAACTTTCTCAAACTACCGATTAATTAACAAACAATAGCTCTCCCTCTGTTTCCTTAAAATACATTTCATTCTAATTAAATATTATATTTATCTTGTTAACAAGCGAGTTTTAAGTTTGACTAAATAAAAAATTAGTGGGTGATCAGGTTCGATATCAGTGGAACATAATATTCCGTTAAAATAAATTCTAATTTGATTCTGATATCATGTTAAAAAGTAAACTTTAAATCTTACTCAACCTCACAAAATCGATTTATAAGATGAGAATTATACTCATTTATATATTGTGAATTAACCTTATCTTTAATTAATGTGATTTTCAAAATGTATTGGTACCGAAAAATTTGTCCTCAATGTTTTAACCTGTCAATAATTTTAAAAACAGTTAAGTCTCACTTATTTTTGAAAACTATTTAATGCCCTTCCAGCTTTTCTTTTCTTCTTTATTACATAGATAACTTAAAACATTGTTATTAATTTATCATTTACACCATGGATGTTGCCGTATAATGAGATATTTAATACTTTATAAGTTTTTTTATATTTAATTTATTTAATATTTTATTTGACATGTGTTGTGTCTTAACTAAATAAATACGTGATTGAATCCAATTAAAAGATCAAGAATTATTTACAATATATTATATTTATCGCATAAAATAAATATTTGTATTTTAAATGATTATAGCAGACTTTGTGAATTTTATTTTTGAAAACATACCAATACAGTAGGTCCAACAAACTGTATACTATTAATTGAAATTCGTTTAAAATAATAAATTTTAGAGGGTCTCCTCTTATTTAATAACTCCTCTTCTTATTTTGCAATTTTCTATAAATGTAACTAAAAAATAATAGTGTATTACAAATGGTATTTTAAAGTTTATTAAGATCCTACTATGTCAACTCTTTTATGGAAGATAGGGAGTTGTTACCAACTACATCAAGATAATGGTATTACTTTATCTTTTAAAAAATAGAATTATAGTGAAACACATTAAATAATATTTAATACATAATTCATTTTTTAATGTCTAACATGGTAATCATTGTCTAAAGTTTCTATTCCTATTTTTGCTTGAAATAATGGTGGTACCATACAGTAGTTGAACTACATTAGTCAAAAAACATTTATGTTTTCATTTTTTTTCCTTATGTTGGATAGCACCTTTAACTAACTGAGACTTTAGCACACAATATAGTTTTATCTATAAAATATTCTTTAATATATTACATTATAAGGGGGTTTATAAATTATCTTTAATACAATTCACTCTCGTCTTTGTCAAATTCATGAGAAACAAATTGAACTTAAAAGTACGTTTAAATTTCCGTAATAATAAATTATAAAGACACCCCTTATTAATAATATCAATTGTATTAATGATTTGAAAGTACGGTTAGAAGTGGATTTTAAGTCTAATTCAACTTCACAAAACCGGTTTGTAAGATGAGAATTGCACCCACTTATATATTATAAATTGACTTATCTCTAGTCGATGTGAGACTTTCAACACACTCTCTCACGCCATTCATTTCGTGCATGGGACAAGAATTTGGTGGGTGGTCCGTTAGTGACCCGATATCGAGTGGAGTAGAATGTCCAAAAAAGTTCGCTAGAATAGGCTCTAACTCGACTCTGATACTATATTAGAAGTGGGTTTTAAGTCTAACGCAACTCCACAAAACCGACTTATAAAATAAAGATTGCACGTTCTCACAGCGTAACCAATCTAATATATTTTAAAAATAATTTCAACAAAATTATGAAAAAAAAATGAAGATTCTAGATTACCAACATATTATATATTTTAAATCAGTTTTCGGTGAAGCTATTCTAGAAAGCATCGATTATTTCCTAGTGCCAATAAATTATAATGATCAACGGTAACAACGGAATTTTAAAATTTAAGTTGAAGAACCTCATTCCCACTAATTACTTCATGGTACTCACTTTGTACGAGGTTTTGACATATAATTAAGTAACATAATTAATATTTTCAATTTTAAGAAAAGTGTTACATAACTTTCTAAAATGTAATCTTCATTTTTCTAATCCAATACTCATTTACTCTTACCACACCATTCAAATGAATGACACTTGAAAAAAATAAATACTAATGGACCATTAATTTTACAAAACTATATATAACTAATTTAGAACATTTTCTTTCTTTCTAAAACGTAATAAAAATATAAACACGTTTTGTTTATAGATTTGTAACATTGTTGAGGGACAATTATGAAGAACACGAGGAACCCAATGTGAAGGAAAAAAATATTAATTAACCCTTTGACTGCTTTGAACTTGGCTCATACTATCTATAAAAAAATGAACCTACAACTGTCCCAAACCTAGGCATGTTTATAACTGTAAGTGCCTATCTTATTAGCATTTTTTATTAACAAGGAGATTAGTTTCTCAAGAGGGTTTCACAGACATTGAATTGAATATAGATAAGTATTTATTAGTTTGAATTTTCTGTATAAATAATTAAATCATTTGAGTCACACGTGTTAGGAATCTAAGTGTGAAAGTGAAACTAAGTCTCATATTTGTTAGAAATGAGAAAGTAGAACACTATAATATAAAGATAAAGATCTATAAACCCATTGTCTTAAAGTTTTGAGTTGAGAGTGGTGTCAATGTCTTATGTGGTTGAACTTAAATCTCATTGATGTTTGTTCTCCCTAATGAAACCTCTTCCTTGTACCTATCAACACTTTACTTGTACTAAGGTGTTGTCTTTTCCTACCTTGTTGGTAACTTAAAAGTAATTTTGTTTTTCTAAAGAAGATAACCTCAATTGTTGTGATAATCTGATCGAAGATCTTAGTGAGTGTGTTTTATTCTTCAACTTTTCTTTGTATCGAAATTTACAAATCACATGGGCAAGGCATAAAAATGGTCGCCATTACTCTCTTTCTTAATATGAATAATCTATGCCTAACTAATTAATTACTATGGTTTAATTTAATGGTGCGTTGTGAAGCTCTTAGCATGTGGCATTAATTATTGATTATTCATTAAGCAACCCCATTCCAATGTTTTTTTTTTCTCTACCCAAATAAATGTCTTTTTCATGAAAGGGAAAGGTTTTTGGAAGAAACAAAATTATTGTCGACACATCGAAGTTAATTTTTAGTCTTGAAAGAGTCATCGACGATGTTGGGTGATTTTTATCTGTTTATAGTCTTCAAAACACATTTTAAATCTAACTTTCGTTTAAATATCGACTTAATTATTCTAAACAAAACAATGCTGTGGAAATATCAAAGTTGCCGTACACTATACTTGGATAATACATCTTTAAATCTATTTATTAAAATCCTCATTCCAAGTTAACTAATTGGAGTGTTTGACTTACGCAAAGAAAGAAGTAAGAGAGGATTAATAAGAGTTTTGTTTAATTGTTTTACACTATAATCAAGATTTAATATCATTTTTAATTTTAAATTATTTAATTGAATTTTTTCATCTTTTTTACTTGATATAATCTCATATTTGTTAAAAGAATCGACTTGATCCTTCTCATCAAAGACGGACCATGGTTATGACAAAAAGAGAGTCATGACTTCTCCAAACTTTCTCATTTTATATTTTATATATATTTTTTAAAATTATATTTATGTATTATTATGTTAAATTTAAATTTATATATTATTTATAATTTATTTTGAAGATTACTTTAACTATTTTAACACTTAATGATAATTTAGCATTCTTGAATTTTTTTGTCCAAATTTTGTCACCGCTTCTCATCCCAAGACCGACAACTGTCATCATTAAAGTCAATCACCCATGATATGAGGTATTGTCTGCTTTGAAGCGGCTTGGAACTCTGTTACCATATTGTCTTTAAAAAAAACATCTTGAATGATGAATGAAGAGAGTATTTAAATCGTTTTTTACCTCAACTATTAAGCAACGTAAGACTATTGAGCATGGTAGGAAAGAAATCATGATAAATGTCTAATCTATGAAAAAATAAGTTAATTACAGTTTAGACATAGCTAAAAAGCCATATTTTCAATTTTGTATTTATCTAAACATAATATTTCATTCATAGTTTCCAAAGAAGAGATAGAGTATTAATATTTTTACTTTTAAGTATTAATATTGCTTAAATTTCTATTTCTAACCAAACACCTTTCTTTTCAGGAGAGTAGCTGACAAAATGTTTGAATGAATGTAATTCCATAATTTCTTTGTAAGAATGCTTTTAAATAACTAACTATTCATACGAGATCCAAGGCCATTTCTATTTATTGTTTACATGTTTTGGAAAATAATAACACTCCATCTGAGAAATCCTTTATCCTCATTTGTTTATTAAATAACAATTGACTAAAATCAATGACAACATTAAATATTGTTTTCCTATTTTATGAAGTATTAAAAAGTGCTAACAAAATATTAAGCAAACACGCTTTCACTTATAATTTCAAAACTCAATTGACATTCTTGCCTTTATTCTCATATCCTTTGAATTAAAGAAAACGGGGAACTGGATTTATAACTTTCTCAAATTTTTTCTATAATGAATATAACCATGTCCATTTATAAATATTACATATATTATAAATAAATTTATTTATTATTTATGCAAAATATTAAATTTGTCTCTTTAAAATGTAAACTTTTTAATTTTTCTCTAGATTTTTTAATATATTTTTTACCTTTTATTTTATCATTATCAGGCATATAAATTATATGACTTAGTTATATTTTGATTTTGAGTTTCAATTATCTAGTTTTTATTCAAAATGTGTAGGAACTATTCAAAATATTTATATTTTATGAAGCTTTCATATTATTTTGAAGATAATATATTCAAAGAATTATGTAAATATTATAAAAATAAATTTATGTATTTTTAAATGTTTGATTTCGGGATTTTTCACCTTATATGTGTGATGCAAGTCCAACACTACCCTACGCATTCAGTTCATTTTCAATCAGACTCTTCTTCTATCCCTCACATATTCATCGTGTGTGCAAATTATTGTCCTAAAGAACGACTTTAATTTATTTGGCTTAGTTTTTTTTTCTTTTTATTTCAAGATAAATTAATATGTATATATATAGTTAATTATACATCATAAGTTAAGGCAAATATATTCTATATAAATTTTAAAAATTAAGACAAAAGATTTTGTGGCAGATAAAATTAACGAATTGGTAGCCAGTCATGATAAAATTAACAAATTTATCTCATATATTTATAATTGTTATAAATTTATATGGATCGCGCATAATTGCTAAATCAAAATTAAAATTTAATCAACATAACAACTTAAAAAATACATGATAGTTTTATTTAGTTTAATTGTTCATGATTTAATCCCATAACTAAGATTAATCATCATATTTAATAAATACTAATGATGTTTAAAAATTGATTAATCATCAATTTTAGAAGTTTTGCATGTATTTGTTATAGAGTGGTTACATGTAACTCACTTACCACAAGAAGCACCCAAAACACAAAATTAACTCTCACGTGCACTCACTCGCATTCACTGAACTCACTCACAACGTAACTAATTTAACTAACACTTATACATACGACGCTTCATTTACTTTTCGGATGCTATAAAAACAGACGGAGAAAGAAATTGGGAAAAAAAAAAAAAACCAGAGAAGTCAGAGCGACTGAAATTTGAACAATCGGGAAGAAGGAAGTGAAGAGGATTTTTGAAAGCAATCACACGATCACTGCAACACTGCAACGGAGGTTTTTTATTCATCATCTCTTCTATGGATTCTATTGAATACTCTTGTATATTCTTCTGTAATTTGCTTTTCCATGTGTGTTTAGGTTTATGATCTCTCGCGCATTATGATTTTCTTCGTTTTAATTCATTCTTTTGATTCATTTGATCTTCCGTTTGCTTGATTCTTCAGGTTATGACTGTTTTAAACATATTTCATAAAAAACAGAGAGATTAAAGAAGAACAAAATAGAAAACGTGAATTAGTTAAGAGAAATTCCTTTCATATGCTAAGAAGTGATTAAATCAGAGAGAATCATAACAATTAAGCTACTGTTCTGTACAGCTTAGTCAAACCAGAAGAAAATCTCCATTGTCGGAGAATAAGGTCCAATTCATATAATAAGAAAAACACAGAAAATTAAATAAAAAGAAGACATAATCGGAGAATTAGAACTGCGGGTACAGACGGTGGTCGGAGTGAAGCAGAGGAGTTAGGGTTCAGACCAAGACGCGATCTATCTTGACGTTTTCAAAGAGAGAACAGCAAGATTTGCGTTCGTTCGATGGCCGCGCCGGCGGTATTCACTCTGAATCAAAACCCCGAGAGCAGCAGCATCAAGGTCGCGCTAACTTCGAGCAGAGGAATGGCGACGGGCTGGTGGTGGTTCTCGTTTGAACATGGCGCGAGGATGGAAATGAGGGAGGAGCACCGACGAAGTTCTGACGGTTGACTCCAGCGAAAGCCCTGACACGGGCTGGTGTTCGGACAGAACCTGCGGTGGAAGGCGACGAAAACTGGTGGCGATGTGAAGGAAATGGTGTCGCCGCGACGGAGGTTTCGTTGGTGATTCGAAGTCGGAGACGAAAGGGGTGAACGGTGAACGGAGGTCATGGTTGCAGGCGAAGGTCTTCAACGGCGGCGAGACTGGGAGGGCTTCTGATGTTGGCCGGCGCCGATGATATTGTCGCCGGTGACGGAGGAAACTGACATGGTCGTTGGTGGCGTGGATAAGCACGGCAGAGAAACTAGGGTTTGAAAGAGATGAAGATGATGTCAGGGATGATGTTTTGAATAGGCTGAGTGCTAAGTTTTAGGTTCAGAACGTTTTAGTTTTAGGCTTTTTGGTGTTTAAGAAAAAAAACAACAAATAGTAAATAAATAAAGAATAAAATAGAGGAGAAGCTTCTGAATTTTGTTAATAAAATTATTGAAATTGAAATAAATATATTAATAATAAATAAAGGGTTAAATATGTTTTTAGTCCTTTCAGTGAATTTTGGAATTAGTCTATTTTAAAACTTTTGGCTATTTTGGTCCTTCATCTTTCAAAATACATGAATTTAGTCATTTTAACCCAATTTTGTAAAGTTTATTTAACATTTCAAGCACGTTTCATACTACTATTTGACTTAACATTAAAACAAAAATGTGTCAAATAGTATAAACAACTCAAATACAATATTGAAATGCGTATGAAATATCAAATAAACTTAATAAAATCTTATTAAAAGGACTAAATTCACGTATTTTAAAAAATGAATGACTAAATTGGTCCAAAATTTTGAGATAGACTAATTTCAAAATTCACTGATAGTGTAGAAAAAAAAACTTATTTAACCCATAAATAAATAAAATGTAATGATCAAGAAAAGTAGATATGGACTTAGCCCAGTATAGTTTTCTTCTTAGACTTCTATGTTTGCTGTTTATACCTCTAGTTTTATTTTGGGATCAGATTACTTAACTCATCCCGTATATGATAATTACACTCCCATTTAGGCTTTTTTTTTAAATTATTTCTGGGCCAACCCAATTCATTACTTCGTGCACCTCATATTTTATGTGTTGCACCTTTACTCTATATGCTGCCTGCACCCCAATTTTGGCTACCCACACCTATATTTCATGTTTTATCTGAGCTCTCATGATTTTACATATAGATTTTTTTAAATCAAAGTTACATTTTAATATTGGAGATTGTGAGATTGTTAATTATCATGTTAAGTTTCATATTTACTTGATAATTATAATTTTTATTTGATTTAAATAAAATTTAATTATCATGTTAAGTCTTAGACTTACTTGATAAATAAATATTTCGTTCTTAAAAAGTATTTTGATTGTCATTTCAAGTCTTAAAACCTTACTTGATAATTAAATATTTCACTATTGAATAAAATTAATTATTATGTTAAGTCTCAGACTTACTTGATAATTTAATTTTTCACCTGATTAAAAAATAATAATTGTCGTATCTAGTTTTGGATTTGCTTGATAATTATCTTTTATCACGTTGAGCTCAGATTTACTTGATACATTAAAAAATATATTAATCAAATCAAGGTTTTTCTATATAGTTTGTTTGTTAAAGAACTAACTATGATTTCTCATTTTGAATGAGAATACGTAAGAGCAAGGTTAAACACCTTGTCAGGCCCAATTAAAAATTTTAAAAAAATTAAAAAAATGTTTTCTTTATTCACATTTTTCTACCTTATTTGAGTTTTTGGTAAAAACAAATATTTGAAAATTTCCTTAGCCTTGCACACTTAATTAAAGAGAACCGTCTTATGATGGTTTTATGATGGACATGTGGGGTGCTAATACCTTCTCCACTTGTAAACAACTCCTAAATTCAAACTGGTTTTGTAGACCATTTGTTTCTTAGGTTTTCCATAGTTTTTCTTGATAAATTATGGTGGTGATTCCCATTCTAAAATTTACATTTTTAAAATCGATTAATTTTGGTTGTCTTCCCGTCGCGATTTTGCAATTGCGATAGATAGCGAAAACTTTTAAATGTTGAGTGAAAGGGATTTGATCAAATGGTTTTGTGTTGAGTAAGTTAGTTGTTGTATGATTTTGATATATCAATTTATTCTATCTAAAGATATTTTTTAGCTAAATGGTAGTATTTTGACATTAGAAGGAAGCAAGATTGCTAAGATAGACCAATTTGATGATCTAATATATTTGTGAAGTTCTTAAAATTATATAGACTTGTTGAGTGAGCTAGGCATTCACTGAATGAGAATTCAAAATTTAAAATCCAAAGAGCTTAGGTCATTTCACTCGCTAAGCAAGCCAACACCCAATGGAGCCTTATAAGTAAGGCTCCCAAGATTTGGATCATTGGGCGAGTAAACCGCTCGCTGAGAAAAATTCATTTCATTAAATTATGTAGAACTTTGGGTTGTTAGGCCAATATAATCTTGACGTGTGAACTATTTTTTTGTTGAGAGCTTATAGTACTTGCTTGTTGGGTTGGCCAATATCTACACTAAGAAATTTTGAAATTTTAAAATTCGGAGAGCTTAGAGAAAAGTAGTTGTTAGGCAAGTTAAACGTTCATTAGACGAGTATACCTTCAGAGGTGTCTCACTGAGTGAGTCATGTAACACCTCAATTTTTCATGTGTCTAAGTTTCATAACTACATAAATAATCCCATTCCAAATCGCTACTAAAAAAATATCAAATGTATATTACTTGCCCAAATATGAAAGACTCAGCTTTGTCTCGTTGGGCAAGCATGTGTACTCGTTGAGTTAGAAGGAAATATTTTATAAATAAAAATAAATAATTTTAAGGTTTTAAAATAAAATGTGGGTTTGTGGTCAAATAAAGCTAGGATGTTAACCAAAATTGACTGTGAGATGTAAGTGGGACGAAGTAGAGTTTAACACTACAGGGAAATTATGTATTATCCATAGACACAATCTGTTGGTAATAAAAGAATTTGTTAATAACTCGAGTTTACCAACGGATTATCAAAAATAAAAAATCTGCCAACAAAATGGTTGTCAATAAATTTTAACGACAAATCGCGAAATCTAACGGTGATTATTAATGACCACAAGTCGATGAACAATTGTTGACGAACAATTGTCGACAAATATCTGCGGATAATTACTGATGTATTTTGGTCGTCAGTAAATGTTGTGACTAAGTCTTCTTTTTTCCTTCTCTTTTTTTTTTTTTCTTCTTCCTCTTCTTCCTCCTCTCCTCCTCTTCATTTTTCTGTTCCTCTTCCTCGTTTTCCTCCTCTTCCTCCTTCAACTCCAATAGCCATTACCGTTGACGCGAACTGTCGTTGACATGCCACCACCATCGACATACTTCTACCGCCATTGTGCCTCCTTTTGCTCATCCTCTTTTTCTTTCTCCTTCTTCTCGTCCATTTGTTCTTATTCTTTTATTCTTCTTATTCTCACACATCTTCGCTTAATATATATAAAAAATCTCATCAAACTTGTCGATAAATTTGTCGTTCATTTTAACAATGGATTTGTTGACAAACAAATTTGTCGACAATACAAATTATCGAAGAATTTGACCTTTGATTCAATAATAAAAATGTTAATTTATTGACAAATCTTACTAACAAATTTTATAGATAAATTAATTTCATGTGTAATTATTTTCACACTTCCACCGAAATATCCTTAACTGAACCGTTAAAAACTTATTCCAAAAAGAGATAAAAATAAATGAATTTGGCCTCTCTCAATAAACTTTTTCTTATACATATGAAAATCGAGACACTTTAACGGACTCGATTATCTTAACCTTAAAAGTAAACAAAAATGTAAAAATTAAAAGACAATTTCTTTACACATTGCTTAAGAAACTAACAAGAAATTGAGATGCAGAAAAACAAGTTTCACATAACATTTTAGAGTACTGTTATACCTTAATCAATGCACACTGTGTTGAAAATACTGAATAGCAACTCTTGAACAAGACCCCAGTCAAAGTCAAAGTTTTGAAGGAGGAAAAGAGAAAGAAATATTTAAAGTACCTTAAACTTCAACTCTTAAGTCATATGATACTATTAGACATAAACAGACCAGATTAAAAAATGGTAGGCAGAAAGCAAAAGTATTAATTGAAAACAATAATCACATTATTTGAAACATAATTGAAATCCCATCAGAGGAAGAAAATGATCCTTCTGACAAGGACTAATGAGGAAATGTTGGCAACTGCATTACTTGAAAGAAGTTGAATTGTTTGAGTGATGAATACATACACAGATAGATAGAGTGACAGACTAAGTTGTAATTCCGTCCAGAATCTGTGGGCAAATTTGTTGACTGCAAAAATGTCATTTGGCAAACCAAAAACTGAAATTGATGTTGCCTATAAATTGCAAACCCCGAGGTGAATCCTGACCTCAACACAACACTCTCAAACTCAACTCACACCATAACTTCAATACATAAACAAATACACACTGCTACCTTCTCTCACACACCACCAAGATTCTTAGGTAGATATATTCATTTTTTTTTTCTACTATTTTCTTGTCTGCAATCATATCTGTAACCTTTTCAACAGTGACTTTCATTGAAACTCTTTTTCAAATTCTTGGCCATATACCTGTTTAATAATTTTTTAAGGAAAATTTTCAATTTCAGCTTAGCTCTGATGTTACATCTTTCTTCTAGTGGCTTCTGGTTGTGTAACAAGACAGGGTTGTAGGAGTCCCAGAAAACCAGATGAAATTTTCTCTGTTTTCTTTTTTTTTTTGTATTTGGAACCGAATATGATATGTTATTATTGACTTTTGTGTTATTTTTATCATAACATGTCTCTTTTTGTATTCATTAAAATATTTCACTTGTGATTGGTGAGCTTTATGATGGGATACGATATGCTTCAATTTTGCTTTCCTAGTTGTGTCTTCTGGTTGAATCTCTCTAACCCAATTCAGGCAGTTTCTCTTTCTCTGCAAAAGGGTATTTCAAACATTAATCTTTACGGAACCCACTTTTTGTTTCGTCCTTTTACCCTTCCAGGACTACTTTTTGGTTCCCTTTGACTTTTTTGTTTTTACCTTTCTTTTTTGGTTGTTTCTATGCGTGCGTGGTAATGGTAAGTGGTAACTTAAAATTACTTCCTATATTGAATTTTCTTCCTTGGATCTCCATGTTTTATGGGCTTGTTTCTTTGCTTCACACGAACTTAGTATTTGAAGGCTGAAGATTTTTCAATTTTCGTATTGGTGTTTGGGACAGATCTTCTTTGGAATAATGTAGTTGACTTTAACAAAGGAGGAAAAGCCAAAGATCGAAGTTCATAATTTTCTCTCTGATATTTGTTCCTGGCTTTGTTGTTTCGTTTTCTTGGTTCATCGCTTGCCAATTTGGTTGTTTTCTTTCATTTTCTACATCGTTGTCCACAGTTTTAACGTTTCCCTTTGTTTTGGTCATTCCAATGGTTCAGAGTATCATTTGAAAGCGCATTTGTCCGATTTCTAGCATTTATTTTTCGGAATTTATTAATCTGTGTCCTATTGCCACCAAAACAAGGATTGAAGATCACAGCACCAAAAAAATGCCAATTTTGATATTAAGTCAAATAAGCATAAAACCTCAATTAATTGTGTTGTTTGGCTTTATTCATATTTTTCTTCTGGTATGCAATAAGATAACCTTATTCTTGTTGTTTGCCTTTGTCAGAATTGTTTCTTTATGCAAATCAATTATCCCCATACCTCCTTTTTTTTAGCTCTTCAAGAACATTTATGGGGTTAAATGGTCACAACTCAATTCTTATTGCTCCTCCATGTATAATCGAGTAGTTTCTTTTTTCTTCTTTTGTAATAGCTGCAGCTGAAGCACTGTAAAGATGTTGGAGAAAGTGGAAGAGTTTAACATGGAGAGAGTGATAGAGGAATTTGAGAGGGTAACAAAGGATGCTGAGAGGATTCAAAGGGAAACACTGAAAAAGATTCTGGAAGATAACGCTTCTGCTGAGTACTTAATGAATTTGGGTCTAAATGGAAGAACTGACCCTGAGAGTTTCAAGGCCTTTGTTCCACTGGTCACTCACAAGGACTTGGAACCTTACATCAATAGAATACTTGATGGAGATACTTCTTCTGTTCTCACCGGCAAACCAATCACAACTATGTCTTTGAGGTCAGTTTGTTTCAAATAAGTAGTTGAATTTGCAGTTCAAATCCTGAAAAGGGAGAAAATTTGTATTCTTGCAGTTCTGGCACTACTCAGGGAAAGCCAAAGTTTGTACCGTGGAATGAGGAACTGTTTGACACCACATTGCAGATATATCACACTTCTTTTGCCTTCAGAAACAGGTTTTCAATTTCATCTCCTGTTTATCCTTTTCCTCAATGATTTTTTGTACTAGTTGGAAATAACAACCGACAACAATTCCATGATGTAGGGAATTTCCCATGAACAATGGCAAAGCCTTGGGCTTTGTTTACAGCAGCAAGCAGTTCAAGACAGAAGGGGGTGTTCTAGCAGGAACTGCCACAACCAATGTGTTTCGCAGTCCAGGGTTCAGGACTGCAATGAAGGCCATTCAGTCCCCATTTTGCAGCCCTGATGAAGTTATATTTGGTCCTGATTTTCACCAATCA
>Ga0099822_1001523_pt1 | contig 27195 bp, 7 predicted proteins | sample CowpeawhiteBW_FD_76839 | JGI IMG/M metagenome (GOLD analysis project Ga0099822, IMG submission 76839) | Root nodule microbial communities of legume samples collected from California USA - Cow pea white BW | ecosystem: Host-associated > Plants > Roots > Nodule | place: USA: California | collected... | reverse complement strand
TCCTTTTTCTTTTTTTCTCTTACTATTCATCAACAGTTATTTTTCTCTTATTTTCTCCGTACATTTTATTTTATTTTTTATAAATATACTTTTATTTTATTTATTAACTTAATAACATTACAATATCATCAATTATTAATATAATTCAAAAAAATGTGTACACACAGGCGCGATAGCGCCTGTGTTTACACTAGTAATAATAATAATAATTCATCTATAATTACTTTTGGATTTTCTATTTTGTGTTCACATTTTAAAATACCAATTTTACCCTTTAAAATATAATTATTTATTAAATTTTTGAAAATTGACTGTTATTTTTACAAACTTTTTTATAAAATTGTCTATCTCTATTTTTCTCTTTTTCTCTATTGATTAACAGTTATTCTCTAATCTTTTCTGATATATTTCATTTTTATTTTATTTTATATATTAACTTAATAACATTACATTATCATCACCTACTAATACAATATCACGTATATTTAAAAATGCGCACACATAGGCGCGCCAGTGCTGATTAAATTTTATTTATAATTTTATCATAATTTATCTAATTAATTTAATTGTAACAAATAATAAAAATGTTCTGATAATAGTTTTAAAATAAAAATTGTTAATAGAATGACAAAATAGTTTTAACATAAATAGTTTTTTGAACAAACTCGTAACTTTAATATCTATTATACACTGATATGTCAATTTGGAGTCACACATTCGTGTTTGACACATTTCCATGTCTGATACTTTAGGACAATTTATTGATATTTATCAATGAAGTAATCTAATTTATGAAGTCGTAGTCAACTAAAATAAAATATTTGAATAATGATTAATTTTAGTTACAAAAAATAATTAGTTACATGATAAAGTATTGTTGTTCGTATGTTACATGACTAATTTAGGTACCAATTTATAAACTAAACATTATTGACAACTAAAATAGTTCAAAAAATTATAATTGATCTATAAATTGGTAACTAAAATTGTTTTTATTATAAGTTGGTGAGTAACATTAATTACTAAGATTTTAATTTAGATCCACACAATAATAATCATATATTTATTATGATTTTAAAAATCATGTTAGAGGACAACTTCACTTCTCAATTAAACTAAAGTCGTTCTCAAAAACGACGACGTCACTTTAAAAAAAAAAAAAATCGGTTTGGGGGAGGATGACTTTACCTTGAATGTCGTCCTGCCCATAACGATTTGACCCAATTAAAAAAAATTAACGGATCCTATTTTAAAATTTTCTAGTTAAAAAAACACTGAAAAAAAAAAAAAAAAAAAACCTTTTTTTTTTCACTTTTTGGACATTGACTAAAAGCTTTTGCGAAGACATTATGGATCCACACTAGTTATGTTAACTTATTATCTACTTGGCTAAGTAATTAATTTAAAAGAAAAATTACTTCACACTAAACTTATGCATAATTTAATTTATTAATTACACAGTTTATAAGTGTCTGAAATACCAAAAATTTCATATTAATTTGATATTTATCATGTATTAATTGATCACATTTGTAAGCAAGATAACTCTTTTTAGCTCTAAAGAACAAAATGAGATATAGAGAATTAGAAATTAGTGAATTTGATGATATTTGATTTTTTTTCAGGCATTTTGGAGGAAAAACAATAAAGATGCAATTGAGCCACAAATGTTGGCGTTGAGCCCTATAAGCAGAAAATATAAACCAATGAATCTTGGTCTTCCAGCTAAGCGGCGCAGAATGGTGTTGAGCACAAAACGAAACCGCTTGCAAGAGAACTTGAAGCACAAAATAAAGGGGCTAAATGGCCAAAGAAACTCTCCAAAGAAGAAAAACTTAAGTGTTGAGCTGAGAAGAAAACTTACCTTGACAAGAAACATTTGTTGTTAAGCACTAATGAATGAGGCTGACCACCGTCTAAAATTATCTTTAAATACAAGACTTTGTTCTTAGTTGTAGGTGTCCAGTTCTTAGTTTCTTTAAGCACTTCCTCTATATTAAAAGTAGATTATATTAGGAGAGGCATTGAATAATTAACATGCAAAGAATAAAAGATAAGTAACAATACATTAGAAGAAGAATAGATAAAACTCAACTTCAACACGCATTTATCATTATATTTTCCAAGTCTTACTTTAACTTTGTTTTTATAATCAACACTACTTTTGCAAAAATTGTTCCATTCAATCCAACCCTAAATATTAGACAATATTAACAAATCAATATGGATGCGACACTTGTTTGATACTGCTATACATCAAGTGCACTTGCTGAAATTAGTTACTACTCTAACATCTCTCAACTATCCATACTTTTTAATTATTAATAATCAATTCATTTGTAACAACATTGGTAATAAGTCTACACATTTATTTTGTCTTGATAATTAATTTTTTGTACACTTAAAAAATGTATCCAATCCAAAATATATAAAAAAAATCGAAATAACTATTCTAGAAAATATTTTCAAAATCCAAATATTCTGGAACACTCATTCTTAATTTTTTCTTTATTTTATATTTCAGATTGAGTATTTTGAAAAAAAAAATTCCACATTAAAAATACCTTCTGAAACGTTCATTTCAAAAATGTAAAAAATAAAGAGGTATAAAAAATTTTATTATATTTTTATGAGAATAATTGAAGAGTTAGAACTTTCATGGAGTGCAAGAAAAAAAGCGGACAGCAGAAGAAGCAGCCATTTTCCTTTCTTTACTTTTTTCTTTTCTTCCTTCGTCTTGATCCGTTCCACTTTATACGTTTACCTATACTTACTAATTACATTATTCATTTAATTTTTTACTAAAATGTAATGTATTAAAATCAAAATATATTCAGAACAAAAGTAAATCTAAAATAATTGTATTCATAAATTTAGCTGTGATAAAAAATTCACACCTGGGAAACTAATGATTTTTTTTTCTAACAAATTTTCCAACTCAATAGCCCTTCAATTTACACATTATTTATGCAACCATTTTAATTTCATAATTAAAATCAATAAAATAAAATGTAAAATAAATTAGCACTTCGATTTTTTTATTTCAATAAAATAATATGTACTTTTATTCATCGGGTATAGAAATTTGATGTAAGTACAGCCACTACACTAAAATTGGGTTAATGAGGGTTCGTTGTGGAAGCATACAAATTTCCTTAAGTAATATTTGGTTTGGAACTAGGCTAATGTAACTTTCTCTACTCAACCAGCATTGTTAGAGACGTTTATGAATTGATGTTATGCATGGTTAACTTCCGAAAATTGCATGCGGAGTAGAGAAGAACAATTGGCTTAGAGAAGCGTAAGAGCCAAATAAGAAGCTTGGCCAGTATCACTAACAACAATAAATCTATCTATATTTGGAAGAACATTGCAAGGACATTTAATTACAAAAATGATAGGATAGGAAGGGACTATTTGATAGAAAAGGGGGATAAGAAGAAAAATGGAAAGAAAAAAATAAAGGGGCATTGGGACTCGTAAACCTCTAAACCTACATGAAATGACGTTAGCTTGAGTGTTGAAGATCAGGAACAGATGTTGGCTGAAGATTTGATTTGTTGGGAAGTGGCCCTGAGGACTGCTGCTTCAGGGACCTAGGCCTTTCTTCTCCCTGCAAGGAAGCCACCTTCTCAGAAACTAAATGTGCTTCCAACTCAACTTCTGGTTTTCTCTTTACCTTCTTTGTTAGCACAGCTTCTGCAACCCTTACATCATCCAGGGAACTGCTTGAACTTCCCTTTGCTTTTTCTTGTTTTAGACCGTTTATTGGACTGGGTACCCGCCCAGTTGGGCTTGCATTAGAAACTTGCTTGCTCCCCGAAGTAAAACCATGACTGCTGGACTCGGGAGCTGATCTCTCTCGTTGGTTCTGTTGTGAAGTAATTGAATTCGCATCAAATCGGACGTTCTCCTCTTGCTTAGGTACCAGCAACTTTTTCCTCTTAATTTTTTCCTGGTCCTGATCAGCAACAAAGTAAACCCATGAGATAAAAATCAATATAAAATCCCGATGATCATCTGGGCATAAAAAGAATCAAATCTTATTCTTTCGTTTTTAAGATCAATTATTTTCCCTATCAAATGAAGAAAATGAATTTTTAAAACCTAAAATCTACTAAAGATACAATGTCCTCCTTTTTCATGTTATGTTTGTGAAAAGTTTAGATCCTGGGCTAGCTAGATAGTGTATATATATATAAGTAAATACAAACCTCAAATTCAAAATCAATTTTATAAGTTTGAATAGACTTAAATTTACTTTCTAAGATAATATCAAAACTTATCCCAGTAAGGTTTGTTAGATATGTCATCACTATTGGACCACCTAAATGTAATCTCATGCTCGAGATATCTAATCCTCGGGACATAAATGGGTGTCCACAAACTGATTTTGTAGGATTCAATCAGGTCTAAATTTACTCTCTAGAGAAAGTATACAGTATGAACATTGAAGAGAAACTAAAGGAAATCAAAACTTTGGAGACATGATGAGAAAAAAGAAACATGATCCTTGGAGCAACCTAGTTTTGTAAGCCTAAACAGTTTCAGTTGTCTGAATTAACATCAACTTTATAGTTTGAAAAGCGATATGTCCTTCCAGTAGAGAAGATAGATGTAATTGAAATAGAATACCATATTACCATGAAATGAAAATGGTAAAAGAAGTTTCCACTGCCTATATGATGTTCATTACTAATTTCTATGGGTAATCATTTCTAAAACTTCCAATACAACAAGAATATTAGTTTATCCTCCTAGGTCACACCAGTAGCATGGATTAAAAACCAAATTCTCAAGGATACTATTCACTGAAATCACTTTTAATAATTTCCTGCAACGTTCCTTGTAGATATCTCTATCATATAGGATTTTACAGCCTAGAGCACAGACAATCTTCTACTGAGAGAAAGTGAGGTTGAATAATGCTCCGCTAATATAAAAATCATTATTAACTGCAAAAGCCATACCTTATGCTTGTTGTACAGTGCTCTGCGCCTCTCTTTTGCCCTGCAAATTCCACGTTTGATCCCATGGTTGTCCATGTGACCTCTGGGCCATAGTTCTGCAAGCTGGAGACAAGAAAATTGAAAGTTAAGAAAATATATATTTGTTCTTCCAAAGTAAACAGATAAACTTCACACAAGTCACAACAAAAACTAAACACATATTAACTATTAAGTGGAACTAATGCCACTGAAAGACGAGAGTTGTTTGTTGGGAAAAAAGTGGTAGTCAAGAAAAGTTCCCTGAATGTATACTTCATAATACTAATAAATTCTCAAGACAAAAAATTGCAAACATTTTAATCATATACAAACATAAAAACCAAGTTGATTTGACTTTTTCATCCTCAGCACAAAAAATACAATGCAAGCAACCCAGTTGCTTGAAAAAACAGCATTGAGAGGAAGATTTAGAAAATTTGAACCACCTCAGCATACAACTTTCTGATCTGTGGACCTGCGTTTTCATCCAACCCCTACAGCAATCACAAGCAAGGTTGAATAAGAAAGCTTTATCACAACCAAGAATTTCAAGATAAATATCTATAGATGAAATCCATACATCAACAAAAAGATCGTAGAGATCACAAATCTTGTCCTCCAATGCAGCATCCATGGCAAACTTTCTTTTTGTATTTGTTTTTCCATCTGGACCAAATTCTTGAAAATCACCAGATGCTTCACCTTTCTGCTGCTGCTGAAGTGCCTGAAAACACCATGTGTTCAAAATTAAATTATCAAAATATAAGTTGGCAAATATATATAAGTGAATGTCAATATAAAGTGCCAATATAAAAGGATACAGAAAGAAAACACAAATTTGAGTATCATAACTAAAACCGATTAAATCTCTTTCCAATGATCCAATGGAAGAGCAACCAGAAAAAGGATAACAGGATAAATAATACGAATTGTGATGAGGGACATAAACAATAATGATGAATCACAAAGGCTACAATGATGAACATGCAAAACACACACCAAAGAACACATCACATGATGCTGACAAATAAAACAACAATTTAAAGAATCTCAAGCTACATATTCTAGACATTGTGAATTCATCAGAATTCAACATAAGTGAAAATACAACGCATGTAAGCCAGTTTACCAATATATGATAAAGGAAGCAAAAGCAAGTGAAACTACACTAACCTTGGATTCAAGAGTTGGGGGCAGCATCTTAATCATGTCAACAACTTCTTTCTTTATTTGTTGAAACCTATTATCCTCCTCCTGCTTTGCTGACAGGCCCATACTGATCATTATTTTTAAGTTTCTCTGCAGTAGAAAAACACTATATGAGAAGATAAGTCGTTTCAGGAATTAAGAGAACCTAAATACACATAAACCACACTGAACAAAAACAGCAAATATCAGTTCAGAAAATTATCAAGATACTATAAGATTAAAAAAGGAAAAACAAGAGAAATTACAGATGAAATTTTTAGTACTCGTGAAGACAGTTCTAATTGAATTAAAAGTTGACAAAGTATTATCACTTTTTAAGTTTTAGATTTAGAAAGAATAATATATTTCAAAATGAGACCATTGGACCTATAAATACATGAGCCTGTTGGTTATTTTAGGAAATATAGAGTTAATTCTAAGGAAACAAATTCCTGTAACTATGGGATTGTTATTAAATGCATAATCATAGTATTAATGGCAAGAGACACCTGTAATAAAGAATAAAACTATAGGAAGGATAAAACAAAAAACCTCCTAAAATCCATAATGAGTAGAACGGTTTTGACACTCCCCTCAAGTTGGTGAGTAAGTATTATTCATTTCCAACTTGGATATAATTCTTTCAGAGTTAATACAGTTCAGTCCTTTAGTGAGTATGTTTGCAAGTTGATTATAAGTGGACACATATTGGGTGCAAATCAAGTCATTGTCTCCCTTTTCTTTGATAAAATGTTTGTCCGCCACAATATGTTTAGTTTTATCACATTGCACCTAGTTGTGGGCCATATTAATCGCAGATTTATTTTCATAACATAACTCATAGGTTCACCCACTTTATCTTTAAGTCTTACAGTATAATCTTCAACAATAAAAGTTTACATTTTCCTTGGGTCATTGCGGGCCATATTAATCACAGATTTATTTTCATAACATAACTCATGGGTTCACCCACTTTATCTTCAAGTCTTCCAATATAATCCTCAACAATAGAAATTTACATTTTCCTTGGGTCATTGCTCAAAATTATGCTTCAACACTTGACATGGCTACTACATTATTTGTTTAGCTCCTCCAAGTAACTAGGTTTCCACCAAGGAAGGAGCAAAATTCGGTGGTTAATCTCCTATTCACAACTGGCCCAGCATGATCTGTATCCATATATGTTTCAAGACTTTAACTCTTGTTTCGTTTAAAAAAATCCCTCTTCCTAGAATCCCTTTTAAATATGAACAATTCTAAGAGTAGTTTGTAAATGAGCCTCCTTCGGTTGGTGCATAAATTGGCTTACTAGATCCACAACAAAAACAATGTTTGGCCTAGTATGTGATAAGTAAATAAGTATGTCAACAAGTCATTAATACATTTCTTTGTCCACTACGATATCCTCCACTCTACTTGTCAACCTTATGTTTGAATCAATTGGACTACTAGTTAGTTTGTAGGTTGTCTTCCCTATTTCAATGACGGTATGTCCCATTATGATGAAAGATAGTACAAGTAAGGGTTGATAGTAAGATATCCATGGTTAGAAATACTTTCGCTTGAAGGAATGTACCAACGTTGAAGGGACTCCACTCTTGAGAGGGAGATAATTAGAAAATCCATGTATAAGTGTATGTCTCACATTGAGTAGAAATGAAAAAGGTGAGCAACATCCAAGGAACCAAACCCACAAACCTATTGCCTTAAGATTTTAAGTTGAAGATTGTGTCAATCTCTTATGTGAGTTTGGACTCATGTCTTATTTGGTATTGTATTATATCTCCACGGTGAATCCCCTCTCAAAACACTATTTTAGTAAGTGGGTTTATGCATAACTAAACATCACAAAATCGGCATGTAAAGTGAAGATTTCACCTCACTTATATATATATATTCTTATTCTTAGATATTTATGGATCGGCTAATAGTAATAGCCAAATAATTGACTTACGATACTTGGGATAAGAAGCTCTCAATAACTTTGATACCATTTCAAATGTAGAAAGAATAATATATTTCTTCTATGTTTCAATAATGAGGCCATTGAACCTATAAATACATTAGCCTGAAGAGCTAATTCGAAGGAAATAAATCCATGTAATTATGGGATTGTTTTAAATACATGATCCTAGTACTAACGGCAAAATACAAATGTAATAAAGAATTGAATTATTGGAAGGATAAAATAGAAGACTTCCTAAAATAAATAATGAGCACCACGATTTTGACATTAATAGATGGTACTGCCATAGCTTCATAGTTACATCACATTAACGCACTCAAACAGAAGCAAAAACGGGAAAGGAAAATTGAATGATTTTTCTAAGAAAATCACCAAAATTAACTAGTCTCTCAATGGACAATCCTAAATAAACATGCAAATGGTTAGGTCAAGAATGCCCACAAACCATATTTTATTGGTCTTAAATGATATTCTAATAATTAAATTAACTAAAAAAATGTACAAAACACAGAAACAGTAGACAGGGAACTTGAGAAACAAGCATACTCAAACACAGCTTTTGGATATCAACTATATATGTCAGCTAAAAGAAGCGGAGGGGAGACTAAAGTTGGAAACTGAAAGAACTAACATTAACGTGTTGTCTGTTTATATTTAACAGGATGCAATACCTTTAATGTTCTTAGCTGAATCAGATGGCCAAGAATACTCATAAGACGGTTAATTAACTCTTTTGATACTTTCCCATGGGTTGCCTGATGCAGCAAAAACATATAATTAATATTTCAATGTTAAAAGTCTTTAAGTAAACAGTATAAAATAGTATAAATCTCCAGAAGCATAAAGCCAACAAAGTATCATTTTCCAGTACCGCCAGTCTAGCAACTTTAGCAAGCTTTAGCTTTATTTCTCTAGGCAACCTCCTTTTCACAGCATCCTGGTTATCCACTGCTGGTGGCCTGGCTGTAACATTATTTCAAAGGAGCAAAGGAAAAAGAAAAGTAAAATTTAGCATCAGAAGGAAACACTTCACAATTCCTATCCATGTTAATTGAGAACATTAATTCCAATCTTACATTCTGCAACCATTTTTTCCAACTCACGAAGAGCCTTTTCAAGCATTGAAGTTTTTGGCCTAACACTAGAACCCTCTTTCTTCTGCATGTTTTCATATTTCTGCGTAACATTCAAATAAGTTCATCATCAAGAGAGAAACTAATAGAACATATACAGTTTCATCCATAGATATTCATATGCACAACCATCATTATCTCTATAGTTCAAAAGTTATAGTTAAAAGGATAGTTTACTTTGTTATTTCAATTGCTTTTAAATATAACACACCCCATCCCTGCATGCCAACATCCTTTAAATAAGGTAATTGTCATTTCAAATGAAAATCATGCTTCATGACAACCAAGAGAAATAGTCAAAGGCCTGGGTAAAAGCAGTACTAGTACAGAACTAAGTTATGGTACTGCTTAACATCTACCAGCATCTTCATGCAAAGAAAAGGGATCAACAAGGCTTATTCTATTGCCCTATTAATCGGTTCACCATTGGGGAGTTTATCTCTCTTTTCATCTGACACATAGCATGGATTGGATTGGAATATTTTTGGAAGGTAAAAGTTTTTCCCAAGAATAAAAGTTGTTCTCAAAAATGCTGGCATGTTGGTAAATATCAAAGTGATACAAAATGAAAAGGATTTTTTATACAGTAAAAGGTTTTGAGGCCTGTGATTCAACATTACCAGCTACTCTTTGGCTTAACTTTCATTTTTCCCAACAATTTATTATTGTAAATACAAAACCAACTACAACAAAAACACTTCATACACCATTTTTGTAATTTTACTATGAAAACCGATTCTTCTATGCAATGCAATCAAAATAGACTATCTTAAAATCACCTTCCACCTAACATAATCAAACACGACTAATTTCATATAATTAATAACAATAACAAATGACTATAAACATATTGAATATTGAAATAATCATTTTCGTTGATATCTCAAACATAGGCAGTGTAATTCTTCAGTTTCAGAGAACTTGCTCCCTTAGTTGCAAAAGTGGTTCTGTTGAGAGAATGCTCTTTTGAAAGCAATTGTTGAAAGTAACATGAGCCACTTGGGACTTCGAGAGGGGTAACCCTTTTGTTTAGTAGAAAAAATGAATTGATGAAAACAATACAGTGCAGAGGACCTCTTTTGTTGGTATCACTGTTTTATTCAAGTATTTATCAAATCAAAGTTGAAAAAGGGAGCACAGAAAGCAAACAAAATAAAAACTTACTGTTGCTTGGGTAGCAGACTTTCCCTCAGACAGGTTAAGATCTGGCAGTTCACACATACCACTTTTTTCTTTTGTCCGAATAATATTTTCCAAATCATCAATACTATTTGGGGGTCTTCCAGGTTGGGATTTGGAATGTGCATAAGCACTTTTCTCATTGTACTTCTGATGAGATGCATCTAACGATCCAGTTCCGTCTTTACATTTATCACTAATGCTCTTAGATTGAAAAACTCCTATCCTTTGCTTGTCAGCATCTTTTGCATCTGTTACACCGGGAACATCATCATTTGATGTTTTCAAAGAGATGGAAGAGTCCAATGTCGGTTTAGTATCAACAGTTTTCTTTTTTGAAATAATTCCAGAGACATCTGACTGATTTGAAAGTTTCAAGTCTTCATAATGTTCATCCGGTGCAACCAAATTCTCAGATGAATTTAACATATTTTTTGCATGCAGTGAAGCTGTTTTGCCAGATGCTGGCCTGCCAACTTTTACATTTTTATTTGATCCATGGCCATCGCTGTTTTCACCACCATTCTTCATTATATCTTTTCTGCGTCTTTTCTTTGGTTGCTGGTTAGGTGGTGCAGGAGGTTCATTTCTTGTAATATAGAAAGAAACAACAATCAGTAAGAAGAATTTTTGATTGGTTGTTAGACTCTATTTGCTCCCATTTTCAACAAAATATATTCAATAAATTGCTACAATTTTTTCCTTAGTTGAATTGAAAAGAAAAATTGTTTGCCAATAAGACAAATTCATGTCAATCTTGTAAGGAACACAGAAAAAACTTATAAGGCAAAACTATCTAATAAAGATAAGCATGGTCATAGATATCTAAAAAACCAAAAAGGTTATAACTCATGAATAAATATAGCCAGCTAAAAGACGAGGCTATTTAAAAGCAAATACAATAAAATGGTAACAATAGACCAACCTCAGGTATCAACAAACAAAACAAAGTAAGTTGAAAGTAACCCTTCTATGATTTGTTTTAACCTTGTGTGTATTGATAAGAAACAAAATGCGATATTCAAAAACCACAAAACTTACATGCGTTCCAGTTTCCCCCTATTTACAAAGAACCCATCATGTTTGATTGCAGAATTATCAACCTCAAAATATTCATCCTGCATAAGGAACAATTTAAGAACATAAAAAAATATCCAAAAACAAAAAGTCCATCACAAAAAACAGTACTATTCCTGTTTCAGCAATACAAGGTCAAGAGGGTCATAAATGAACCAAATAAATATGTGAAGTACCTACCAGTTCAGCATCATCTATAAAAGAGTCTTCGGTATCATATTGATCATCATCAGGAACATCAAGCAGATCCTCATCGTCACTACTATCCTTGCCCTGAAACAATTGGGAGTCCCATTTATTCCCAATAAGAAGCTACATATTAATACTTAAACACACATTTACAATATTAATAAAAGGTTCAAAAAACAAATTCATGCTGCTGATGAAGAGCATAAAGTAAAAATCCTAGTAAGAAAAAAAAATACCATGTAAAGGCGTTCAATCTTCTCTATTACAGCACTGAAACGGTTTGGCTGAGAGGGATCATTTTCTTCAACATCAACAGGTTCACCCTTAAAAAAAATGGGCAGAGACTTCTGAGAATAGTGCAGCATAAGAGAATGCATAATTTCAAAATGACAATAAGCTGGATTTTACAATGATATACAATATAAAAGCGCCTGGAAAATAATTTTGTGGGAAGGGGATGGTGCACGGAAGCATGAAATGAGAATTTGGTATCAAAAGCCTATCAATTACAAAACAACATAGTGAAGAATTAAGAAAATAAATTCAAAATAAGAAAACTCGAAACCAGGAAAAATCGTATGCCAGATGCTAGTGAAGTAGAGCATATCTACAACTGCAAGTACATATCCACTAACCGCTACATCTTACGTTATTCTCAAATATTAAAGGCTACTAGATCTTAGCACTCGAACCGTATCTATTAATGAAAGCGTAAAACCAATCTCATAAAATTCTCATCATTATGCAAATATGCACAGAAGGAAGAACCCCTGAGGTATGATAAAGCAGATGCTTGTTAAATAGGGGGAGAATTTATGCAAATAATAATGATTAACGTATGAACCAATATTATTGGTTTAAACTAATGAAATAAATTTCAGCACAAAATCTTCGAAACTGGTTTACCTCACAAACATCAAAAGAATCACGTTACAGAACAATTGCTCTTACATTCCTGGTTCACATTTTAGTACTCGGATTATACTTCTTTTCTTTAAAAGCTCAGATTAACCATACCACTTTACATCTACTCAACTCGTATTAGCTACATCATGCCCAGTAAACACTGAAATAGGATCCTACATTAGGGTAAAACGACAGATACAGCACCATTCAAAATAACGAACTTGAAGTCAACTAGGATTGATAGTTTCGAAGAACAATAACTCCAGTTTAGCACAAAAACCCCTTTCAAACCCGAAATTCGATCCAAAAACAACACCGTACCAAAATGCAAAAAATTGAAGCAAAACACTAACAGCGAAAGCTGAAAATACTTCACACATAGCAGCGAATTGACAGTGCTGTCAGAAACAACATCGAGAGAGAAACTGAGCGAGATGGAAGAAAAGTCTCACCGGAGCGATTGCGACTTGTTGCGGTGCCGAATTGGATCCGTTAGGCTTGCTAGAGTCCTTCATCAGCTTCTTCCACGAAACTATGGTCGTCTCACCAGGCCGGAGGTCCACCGTGAACATTTGCCGGTCACCTTTCTTCACGAACGACGACGACGCCCTCTTCTCCTCCGCCATGAGAATCCAATTCACCGACGATACAGAAATTCAAGAATTAGGGCGCGAGAGAGAAACATTAGACAGAGAACAAGTGAATCGCGCGGGATTCAAACATAAAGTTTCACAACAAATTGATTCCTGGAAATTAAAGAAAATCGAATAATATGAGTGTCTGTTGGGGTTTTAACTGCAATTCGAGTTTGATTGTAAAAATTTTCTTGCTCCCTCTTTTCCAAGAAAAAAACAGGGAGGGAAAAGGAAACTGGGTCGGGTAATATTATATGGGTCGGGTTCGAGTAGAACTGTATTGAAATAGCTTTATAATAATTTTTTGTTGGATACCTTTACACTAACTGTTATGAACTACGTGATGTCTGCTTTCAACAAAAAGTGTTGTTTGGTTTGTTTACCCTACTAGGTATCTAATTCTATTACTTCCAAAAATATCATGTGTTTTATATTTATGAAATAATATAATTTTAAATTTAGTAAGAATTTTGCACATATTTCTATATATTATCAAATATCTTTAAGATGTCTATTTTTAATATCTTAATATAATAATTTTTTATCATACTTTATTTATATATTTTGTAACATGTAGGTTAAAATAAATATTTAGTTTTCTTTTCGGTTCAATCGTGTCAATTCAATTTTAATATTTTTTTATTCATTCATATCTCAATTTTACTCAGCATAAATAATTAACTGTAATAAAATATTTTTTCATGATTTTTTTATTTTTTCTCAAAATATTTAATTTTTTATTTGAAAAAAAAAATATCTACTTATTAACCTATCAGAATGTCATATATGTTAAAGTCAATGTTTTATATTTAATTTGGTTAAACTTTAATATTTTTTTTATTCAATAAAATCTCAACATTTGTAAATTTTATTCAATAGGCTATAAATAATTAACTGTAATGAAATGTTACTTGATGATTTTTTTGGGTTTCTTTAATTTTTTTAATTTTTCTCAAAATATTTAATTTTTTTATTTAAAAAAATGTCTACTTACTAACCTATTAGCATGTCATATATCTAAGAGTTAATATTTAATGTTCAATTTGGTTTTTATATTCGTTATTTTAATTTAATTCCAATGTTTTATTTAAATGTAACAATCTTGTCCATCTCCAAATTGATACCAAAATTAATTTTTGGCTTAATTACTCGGAATATATCAGTTTGGTTCCAAAATCTTAAAATGGTACACACTTTTAAGTTTGTTTCAGTTTAGTACTCAAATTGGAAATTGTGCATCAATGTAGTACACTCCGTTACTTTTTCACAGCATTAACGGCGTGACACGTGTCAAGCCTCTGGTTTTTTTAATTTTTTTAATTTTTTTTAATTTAAAAATAAAAATTGTCACATGTCAAATCCTTGGTTTGAAATGTGACATTGGCAATGACACGTGGCAAGGTACCGCCACGTGACAAGGTATTTGTCAAGTGTCATTGTCTTGATTTCAACTTAGTCATCATATATGTCTAATTGTTTCAATTTAGTAACCATTTATTTGTTTCAATTTAGTCTTCGCTTTATTTGTTTCAATTTTGTCCGAATATTTTTTTACAAAATAAAAAAATAGTGTGTCTCCCTTAAGACCAAGTTATTATTTATATAAATGTTATATTTATATTTTTTATTAAAAATAACTTATAAAATTAAGTATTGAAATTTATATTAAAGTTGAGTGATAAAAGTCATGAATAACAAATTTACCTAAACTTTGTTATTCATGAGTATAATAAATATAAATATAACATTTATATAAATAATAAATTTTGTCTTAAAAGAAAGACAATATTTCTCTATTTTGAAAAAAAAAATGAACAAAATTCAAACAAAATAAAACAGTGACTAAATTGAAACAAATAAACATATATGGGTACTAAATTGAAACAAATAGACACATGTGAAGACTAAATTGAAATCAATACAATGACACTTGAGAGGTACTTTGCCACGTGTCACTAACAATGCCATGTGTCATACCAAGGATTTGACACGTGGTAATTTAAAAAAAAAACAAAAAAAAAACTAGAGGTTGACATGTGGCACGTCGTTAATGACGTTTACGCAAAATTAACAGTGTGCTACATTGATGCATAATTTCGAATTTTGGTACTAAATTGAAACAGATTTAAAAGTGGGTACCATTTTAAAATTTTGGAACCAAACTGCGTATGTTCCGAGTAATTAAACCTTTATTTTATATAAATGTTATAACGATGTTTTTATTAAAATTCACATTTTTATTAATATATTTTTTATTTAGGTTAGAATTAATTTAAAATTAAAACAAATTTAAAGGATGAGAACTAACACCATTGATCTAAAAGTTTAAGAAGTTGAGAAAAAGTGATTTTTAAGGAGTGGTTTAGGGTTTCATTTTTAAAAATCACTTTTTAACCTCTTAAACTTTTAGATGAGTGATATTAGGCTTCATCCTTACAAATTTTATTCTAATTTTAAATTAATTGTAATCATAAACCAGAAAAAATTAATAAAAATATCATTATAACATTTATATAAAAATTAAATTTGGTCTCCATTTGAAAAAATAAACAAAATTGTTCTATTTAAAAAAATTGAGATTAAATTGAACAAAAATAATGAATCTAAAACATTGACTCTAATCCATGACACACGATTAGATTGACACGTGCACACTTTTCAAAAAAAAAAATAAAAAAGAATCACAAAGTAACACGCGGCAGACACTGTTCATTACCGTTAATTATTTAAACGGCATTAACAAATAAAACTAAATTGAAAAAAATTGACGAAAATTGAGACCTGGTTACAAAAATATATATTAAAATTTAATTGAGCCAAAATAATGACCAAATGTATATTTTAACCTAATATATATTATGATGTAATAATTGATTATCTAAATCTCACAAATATTACAATATAAAAATTGATTATGTAATAACTCCAAAGAATTTGTTTAAATATATTTTTTTACTCATGACATAAAAAGCCTAAAATATAATACTTTCATCACATGGAGTACTGAATATTTAATTATGAAACTCAACTCTCACTTTCATACTCTCTACACTCGTATCGCCACTGTACATATTATACATATTTTCACTCTTGACGACTTGGGCATCAAAAAGTCATTTGTATGTAAATATGATTTATCCCCTTTGAAACTTAGCTTTCTCACCAGGAAGCAACAACTTAACTTTTAAGAGTCATATACTCCACCCTGGAGACATTTCGTCAAATACCGGTTAGAACAAATTTGATTTTTGGAAAACTTTAATTTTTTTTATTGTTAACTAAATTAAAAATAAACATTTGGATGAAATTAAAATTAATTATGCCATACACTGATTAAATGATCCTCACCGTGTATATTAGATGAGATTGTCCATATGTTGATTAAACAAGTTTAGCAATATATTATACGAGTATATTCATACACAGGTTAGTCGAGTCTATCCATCCATACACAAGTTAGTAAAGTCTATCCATACACAAGTTATACAGGTTTAACAATGTATAATACATGAATTTGTCCATACACAAGTGAGACAAGTATATTAGTATGCATTAGACGAGTTTGTTCATTTACATCTTAGATGAGTCAAACAATATATATTAGACGTGTATATTCATACATTGATGAGACAAGTGTATTAACACACATTGGACGAGTTTGTCCATTCACTAATGACACAAGCATTTTAATATATAATAGACAAGTTTGTTTATACACATTAAACGAGTTTATTAATATATATTAAATGAATTTATTAATACACATTAGATAAGTGATATCTTCTTAAAAGATCTTTTGAATTTTCTTTATAATTTTTATCTTTTAATTAAATATATGAAATAATAATTCATATAACAAAAATTAAATGCAATATTAGTGAATATTAAAGAGTACTTATTCAAAATTAATGTGGAATTCAAAGGGTTTTGCCTAATTTATCCCATGAAAGGATGAACTTTGTAATATGATGATATGTATGAATTTGACAGGAAATGAGACTTCTATTAGTGAGAACCTTTTGGAGTTATGAATTATAAAAACTCAATTTTTATCTTATCATGTATCCTATGACAATCAATGCCATGACTTATCAATCACCTTCTCATTTTTTCAGAAATACGTCACGACGTAAATATCATTCTTTGAACTAAATATCATAACAGTCTCCTCTAGTTTTTTCAGTAAGTTGTCTCATGCTCGTTGAGGTATACATCTCATGCATGAAATTATGTATTAACTGTGGTCAAATAATAGGTGAAATGATATGTCCAACAAATACAAATCTTAATACGATGGACTCTAACTCATAACTCTAATATTATATAAAATTATAAGAGAGAAAATAAACAAAACTATAATGTATCGTATGTGTGAATGTGTTTACAAAAGAAGATATAACAACTATATATTAAACACATGGCATATGAAAACGATGAATAACCATACAATAAAAGAAACTAACATACACTAAGACAAAATAGAAAATAGAAAGACAACGTATATACATTCCTGACATATATCTTTACATTTACCAAGTACTTTTTATTATGAATGTAACTTTAGACCTATCTTTTGTGACTTGTTTGTGAATTTATAATTTTATTACATTTAATTCATTCCATTATCACACAAAATAATTAATTGTTTCACATAATTTTTGCACGTTAATTTGTTTTTTATTGAATAAGGTATTTTTCATGCATTAATCATCGTGAGACATTATTTATATGCATTCAGACATTATTTGTACACAAAATCTAATTGGTTACATTGATTTGTTTGTTGCTCTCAATGAGAGTGATCCCATTTTAATAAAAAGTTGGATACCCATTCCTCCAATTTGACACTTTCACCATGAAACAACAATTCTTAAGGCTATCTATCCATTCTGGTGTATAAGGGGAGGATGAAATTCCTTCTAAAATTATCGTTGGTCCTTATTTGTAAAATACTTGATTCCATCATTGAAATTAGAATTCCTATAATACTTATGTTATATTTGTATTTTGTTGTGAATTTAACATCATTGTTTGAATTTAAATTTTTTATTTTCTATTTGAATTTTGTTTGGATATAAACCTGATATTTTGGACAACTGAATATGTACAATGAGTATATTTTAATTGAGATATTTTATTTTTCTTTTGGAGTTTACGAGTTTATGAACTTTGTGGAATGGTTACATTTCTAGAAAAAAAAAAAAAATAATATCCATCTAAGATATTAATCATACGAGTGATGATTTTCAGAAGTTTTTAGATACACATACTTAAAACGCAGCGTTCCCCAAATCTTATCCACCATGAGTTACACTTACTCACTGTGTTCCTCTTTTCCTCCTTAAACCCTCTATACAAAACCCACCACCATCATCACCACCACCATGACTACTTCTTCCACTACCTCCACCTTCTTCTTCTCTTCGCCGCCACTCTCTCTCAATCCCCATTCACATCGCTCTCTCCTTCCCTTCAAACTCAAACCACTCTCCATTTCCCACTCCTCTTTTCTCCTTCGCACGCCTTCCAGGTCTCCACACAACCCTTTCCTGACTCGCGCCGAGGACGACGACGGTGACTCTGCCGGCCCCGACCACTACGAGATGGAGGAGGACGAAATGGAGGAGCTCGACAACAAGAAGGACTTCGACATCGAGTACGACTCCCTCCTCCCTGTCGCCGTCGCTGCCGACGAGGACATCACCATTGTCGAGAGTGGCAGCTTCGTCTCCACGCAGGGCTGGAACTCCGACACCGTCGTCGACTACAAAATCAACGAGGAGGAATTCCACAAGATCAGCCTCGTCGATTGCGACTTCTTCATCCGCAAGCCCCCCGACCCCGACAACGACGTCTACGATTTCAGAGAGGTTCGTAACCCTACTACGCTTCCAGTTCCACCTTTGTCTTTTCGTTCTCGTGGCTTTCAGCTTTTCATCGTGGAGTACTTGAACTGAATCTCTGTTCGTAGATGTATGTCACTCCTCCAGATACAGATGTTTATTCAATTCCCAGGGTTCTCGCTCCAATGCCCCAGAAGGTAAATTTCACTTCATTTAATTAGTTTTCTCCCCCCTCTCTATGTAAAATGTAAACAACGAGGAATCATTCTGGATATGATTTTTAGAGTAATTCATTTTTCGTATATAATATTTAATGTGTTTAATGGATGTTGTCGTTTTGGTTAAATGTGTAGTACATTAGATGTGCGCAGAGTGATTACGGAAGCTACAATGTGACAGAGCCCCCTATTGATGCGCCTCGAGATCCTTTATATAAAACTGAGAGGGAGATCCTGAAGGTATGAACAGCTTGTTCTATTTGAGGCTGCAATTAATACGTCAATTGCAGTTACTGTGCTTCTTACAATTCTGTGTTTTAGTTAATTAAATGTAATGAAAATTGGGGATAAGAGATGGATATACGAATTATAAGAGTAAATGTGACTGTGTGAAGGATTGCATGCTCTAGAGTTTGTCTCAAGAGTTGTGAGATATTACTGAATAATCCTCTCATAGAATCCAGTGGGGCGATGAGCTTTACTTTAGTTGTCTCTCGAAGAGGGTTCTATCCCACTTGTAGGTAGGCGATCTGTCTGTGTGGAAATTCTGATCTGGTTTTCATTGTGTTAGGATTTGTGTGTGTGTGTGTGTGTGGAAATTCTGATCTGGTTTTCATTGTGTTAGGATTTTTTTTCCCCTCTCCTTGAGGGTGGTAGTTGTTTCTTGCGTCTTTGCTTATAGGTATCATAGTCTAGAAAAAATTGATTCTAAATTTATATCAACAAGTCCAAGCATTAGAAAGAATAAATTAACATAGTTACTAACTGAATGTCACTCTTTGGTTTTTGGCTAAAATGTCAACCTCAGTGAACTTATTTCCTGTCACAGGTATACTTGACAAAACACTACAAAAATCGGAGGTTGGGTGATCCTGAGTTTGTGCTGGATTTTGAAGAGATTTATGTTATTGATTCCAAAACCAAGTCAATTACCAGAGCTAAAGTTTTGGTAACTCTTTTTTTATTCTCAGTATAGTTGCTTGTGGAATATTTTCTGCTGGAAATTGCAGAACTAGTCTTCGTTATTTTTCTCAGCGTTGAATTTAAATTACCTTTATTGTTTTACTGTTAACCAATTTCTTTCTCAGTGCTAGACACTGTATTCTTGGAACCTTTGCTCAAACCTAATGTTCTTGCATATAGCGCTAGGATCTTAGTTATAATCCTGAAAAATACCATCGCATGATAAAGCTCTGGTTTAATTTTGGATTCATGCCAACTTCTAGGTTGTACTGTTATTTTCTATATGCATAGATGTGTTCAAATTTCATGTCAATTAGAGATATTACCAATCCAATCCTTATAGAGTCTTAGCAGTTCTCCCTTTATAAGAAGATTTTGTCTGATTGAGCTGAATTCTAGTCTAAATTTAAAGATGATATTAAAGCCCATATTAGATCTTAGGTCCCAAACCACTGATGTGGGCTCAGAAATGTTCTTTCCACCTCTGCAAATTTCTATTGTTAGTCGAGAACTGAGATTGACATTGTGTTTTATACAGCTTTTTGTGTGGGGTACATCGATTGCTGTATGATTTCTTGTACTGCATATAAGCATGACAACTCCAGATGGGTTTTCCAATTTTATTGGCTTTACATTTTTTTAGTGTCTGTAATTTAGAATTCTTGCTACAATAAAGTTTCCCTGACTGTCACTGGTGAACTATTTATCAAAAATGTCTATGAAAACTGATGACTGTTTTAATAGTTTCTGGCCATGACCATATTTTACATTTTACTGCCTTAAGAAACTTACGAATCCAACCAAAACTGCTGAAATCTAATTGACGTGTCAGAACTTAGAACTCGTTACTCTGATTGAATTTCTTTGCCTTGCATGGCTCTTTCACTTGTCGCTTAAAGTGCTTAAAGGAGAGTTTTTTCATAAACATGGGAATACTTTTTTTTCTTCTCTCTTCTCACTCACCCCCCCCATCCAGGCTTATGTTTGAGATAATTGGGACTCATTATTGAGTTTTCCATAATGTTAATATTTACACTAATCATAAGTTGGCCTTTGTGTAGGTAACAGCACCAGGAGGAAGAACAAGAGATAGAAGGAGTGACTTACTTGTTATATCTGATCGTGGGAGCTCCTTCAAGATAATACATGCGGTGAGTATTTCTTTCCTGAACCATTTGCTAATTGTTATTTATCTTTACATTATACCTCTGATATGCCATCTTATCTGCAGAGTGAAAAAGAGGATCCAACGACAGTTATAGAAAGGCAAGAGTGGGAGACTAGCAGAGCAGAAATGGAGAGACATCTTAAAAAGCTAAGAGACTTCAGCATTTCCAACTGGTTTTGAGTGATAAAAGGTATTCCAAGAGTGCCTCATGGATAGACACGGTATGGTAAGCAGGTCGAACTTGGGCACGCATTGAAGCAATTACACTCAAGCTTTCATTTCTGAAATTGGTGCCAGTTGCTTGATCATATGCATATTTGTTGTAACTTGATGAAGATTCGGCTGTTGGAATTCAGTAATCTATGAGAATGATCTTCCAATATGCTGTTATCACCTACAGTTGAATGTAGTCTGGAATCTGGGTGGGAAATAGATCTGGGTTTGTGCACCAAACTCTGATCAAATCCGCTGAATTAAAAATATTTCTTCACGGATGCATGTATATATATGCTATTGATTAAGAAATGAACGTAATCGCAGTTCAAACTTAGAATAATTTGAAAGTTAGTTAATATTGCTGTCTTTTTTTAAATCTGATCAAAAACACCTAAAATAATTAAACATTGACTTTTAGAGAACTTAATCAAACCCATTACTTTTCTAAAAGCAATTAAATTAAACAAAAGATTATTGTGGAAAAAAAAAAAAAGATGAAACAAACGGACTCTTAATTCTCCTGAGCTTTAATTACTTTTCAATGAACCTTTTTCACAATCAATCCTCAATTTTTCAAACACAAGGTTAATTTCTCGTTCTATTTCATACATTTAATCTGTAAAGTGACAATTGCCATTTCAGTTTTTTTTAGTCTAAACAATTTCTCAGATTCAAATTCCCAATATCAAACATCTCGGTTCGAATTACAAATAATACAAAAACAAAACTGCTACATTTCAATGAAATACGAGTCAATAGCTTCTGACAAATCTCATTGGAAAACAAAAACAAAACAAAATCATATAGCTCTAAAGGTTGTAACAGTGCAGGTGAAGGGTGAAAGTGGTCCTAAGGGCTGCAATGTTTATTTGGGTATAACTAGAATCTCTGTTCTTGAATTCCCTTTTAGGGTGTGCCTATGTTTCCAGGTCTTACCATTCCAGGCCTATAAAAAATGAAGAGATGTAGAAAAGATGAAATGGAGGTGTGAGATGTTGAAATTGTAGCACGCAAAAAATGAAGCAGGGAACATTTCCTTTATCCCAAGGTCAGATTGTGGAGATCACACTGTAGTAGTAAACTAACTTTGAGTACAATGCTTGGCCTCCTAGCCTGCATATATAGATCAGATGCTGTTAAATCAGAACCTTAGTTGCTTCCCAAACAAAACCAGCTTTCTGAAATTGACTTGGAATGGTTAATTGAAGTTGAAGAGTTGAAAAAAAAAAGGGTTCTCTCTGCTAAATCAAGTACATATATAGATTGGTGGTAGGTGAAGCCTAGCTGTTCTTCCTAAATCTCTTTTTCATGGCTGCTCTGCTCACTGCACCACAACAATCCAAGTCTCCTGCACTGACCTGTTAGATAATACTGATATTCAATAACATTTTGTGGATTCAAATCACCATGTTTCTTCAAAATTTAACCACAAAACTCTCATTTCTGTGTTTGTTGAACAACTTTTTTTCAAATACGTCAGATTGATTGAATACTTATTTGAATGTCAAATGCATTTTTTATCACTTCAAATTCATCTACTCTACTGAATTTTGTGATTCTCAGTATTTTTAACCGATAACAAAAAATGTAGGAGTCATAAGGTAATTTAGTTTTTAGATGAAAGGAAATGGAGAGAAAGATCTAGGGTTCGGTTCAAGTTAGTTTGATGAGCTTAGAAAAAAAAAAAGAGATGGTAGATTCAACTTAAAAAACTAACAACTAATCTTTACCGGTAAAGAAAATTTATTTATTTTTTTCACATTTTTTTTCTAATTTTATCCTTTAAAGTGATTTTTTTTAATGTAACCATTTTCTTATTTAATATGTATTTTTTAAATTTAATATTTTCCTTTAAATTAAATAAATAAAAATTATCTACAAAGTAATTAAAAACTATTTCAAACTAAATCGTAGAAATTATTAATAATTTTTTTATAATTATAATTTCATGATTTTGTGCTATTTGCAAAAAAAATGTGAACACGCATTTGTTTTCGCAAATTCATTTTGACTTTTTACGCTCCATTTGTTACAGTAAAATTCACTTACAATATTAATATTTAGAGTTTGAGCTAATAATTATTAGGAGTAAAAAGAGGTTACAGTAAATTTTAGTAGGTCTGAATCTAACGTATTTAAAAATATGAAGTTTTGGTTTGACCAATTATATGTTAATTTATTATTATTATTATATTATTATTAATTTATTTTATTTAAATGATTTTTTCTATTAGTAAAATATTTATTCGAATTCCCCAATGTAATTCTTACAAATTTTAATTAAGTTATTTATTTCTTAACAATATAACCTATTGTTATGTTAAAATTGACGTGGTTAATTATAAATTATATTCTACATAAATTAAAAATCATCGATATTTATTTGTTAAATTATTGATTAAATAAAAAATAACCATGTATTTTTAAAAAGTAAGCTACTTGGTTCAATCTTGTATTAACAATAGGATCAAAAGAATAAATAAAATAATGAAACTAAAAATAAAGTAATTAAACCTTAGTAAAATAGGTGTAAAAATTTATAGTTGATAACATATCGATTATAAATGGTCCTAAGACAAATAAAAATAGTTAGTTATTTTTAATTAATGATGGCATAAATTATAATTTATTTCAAAATCATCATTGCATTAAGTTATAGTTATATTTCATGAGATTGTTCTTAATTTAATAAACACTTAAATTTCAACAATAACTGTAAGGCCCATTAAGAATATTTTGTTTCTTTCTATCCTAAATTTGAGGGGGTGTCCTTTTAAGTGGGCCTAAGGGCTGGCCCAGTAGATAAAACCATTTTTCGTTGCCCTAAGTCACACTCCCCACTAATTTTCATAGAACCTAGGACTGCAGCCGTCAACCCCTCTGTTAGGGTTTGCTTTCACTGTCACGTTGAGCTAAGAGAGCTTGTTACTCCATGTAAGTATTCCTTCTTGTTCGTACTGGTTCCTTTTCACCTTTTTCGTAATTGCAGTTAAGAGCCTCTGTTAACTCCATCTTCTGGTTCCGTTCCACCCTGTTTTCAGCCCCATAGTTCATCCTTAGAACTGCTGTGCTCGTGGTCGTGCCGTCTGGGTCTCTACTAAGCTTTTCTAGGTACGGGGAAGTTAGAGTCGGAGTTTTGATTGTTTTCTGAATGAGTTAGAGTTTGTTGGATGTTGTATGCACTGTATGATTTGTTGAATGCGTGAACGACATGTACTGTTATTTGGGTGCGAGCATGTGACTGTTGCAGGAGAAGCAGTGGCGAGATCTGTCAATCTCGCCCAGGCGAGACTTGCAGGTGCAAACCAAGGGTTTCGCGAACCCTCGCCCAGGCGGAGGACTCTGGTTTTGAGCGAGGTCAGTCTCGCTCAAATGAGAGCCACTTGCCTAAGTGAGGAGGAGTGAAGGCCTGGAATGTTGTTGTGGTTTAGCCCAGGCGAGAGACCTCACTGTTGGGCGAGAGGTTGTCTCGCTCAGGCGAGCCAGGACTCGTTTAAGCGATCCTGCGAGAAAGTCCCAACACTAGTCGCGATCTCTCCTAAGCGAGAGTCTATAGCCTAAGCGAGAGTACCCCTCTCGCCTGAGCGAGGGCTCTTGGCTTGAGCGAGATACGCTGCAGGTTGGATGACTTTGTTAAATTGGTAATTGTATTGTTGGTTTGTGATGTGTTTTGTATGATGTATGAAGTCTGTGAAGTGAAAGGCATGGTATGTTCTGTATTATAAATTGGATAAATACGATTGAGGGATCTTGGCATGTGAAATCAATGAATAGGTTGGAAAATTAAATAGGCATGATATTGTTATAGGATGAGGCCCTATACTCATGGGGTGGTAATGACCAGTGGTATGGGTTCAACATGTGATACGAATGAGGATTCATTTTCAAAGGTTGGTATGAAATTGTAAGCATGATTAGTGTTCTCTGATTTTTGATGTATGATTTTGGTCTGTGTCAGTATGTAATTCCTTGGAGCATCTAGGTGAGGCCTTCGGGGTTGCGCTTCAGTGGTCGGGACGTAATTCCATGACCCCTGTTAGTGGGTGTTCATGATGGTGCCCCATCTGTATAGTCTAGTAAAGATTCAAGGTAAGGTTGCATCCTGACACTCTAAGGAGTCAGTTGGTCTCATTTAGAGCGGACTGACTCCTGTGGTGAGAGTAGCAGGAGGCCCAAAACTCATTAAGGGCTAATCTTGTGGTGAGGGAAAATGATTCATTGTAACACTTGTAACACATAGCTCGGGGGTGAGCAGAGATATTCACCACAAGTGCAAGCATCTGCTGAATCCGACCAGACTATATGTATCCGGATGAGTCGAGTCAGGGTCTAGTGTATTGTTTGAGAAGTCAGAACATGTTTGGATGATATATGAAATGCTTGGATTGGGTGATGATATGTATATACTTGATGAACTGTTTTACTCTAGCTTACCTTGTTTGTTGTATGGTTGTCTTGTATGTGGCTCTTCTTTCTTGTGATGATCGTCAATTTAATTGATGGGAGCAGATGGGCGAGATTCTCGCGGTCAACAAGGAAATGACGGTTCCACTGCTTAGCCATCTGGGTTGGACTTTATTTTCTTCATGGGTTTTCTTTAGGGCTATGACTCATGTATTGCTTTATGCTTTACTATTCTACCCTCATCTATTAGACTTTTATCTGGTTTCCCATTGGCATCGTGGTGTGCCCAGTTTGTAGGGATTGTGTTAAGGACCTCAGGACTGCGCTATTGTACTGTCTTTGTGTGACATTTCTTTCAATTTCGCTTAATAATTAAATGGGACGTTATAATAACTATTCTAACAGTGGAACATATTTGGATATTATACTGTACATGAAAGAATACTCAGTAAAAATAAAATAAAACTTCGATCATACTTCTTAAAAATTCTACTACATAAACAATTTAATGGAACAAGTTTAAAAAGAAGAGATTTTTTACAAATGAAAAAAACTAGTTTTGTTCGTTCCTTAAAAATAAGAAATGGTTTAACTTTAAGACTATTTAAAATGAAAAGAAAAAAAGTATAATTTATCTGGTTTTAACTTTCAATTTGGCAAAAAAATATATTAATGACAAGTTGAATTTAGTTAGAATGCATTTTGCAATGACGATGTTAGAAGTGGGTTTTAAGCCTAACTCAATCTCACAAAACCAACTTACAAGGTGAGGTTTGCATCTCACTTATATATTGTGAATTGACCTTATCTCTATTCGACGTAAGTATTCCAACGAATACAGCAGAGTGTATATTAATTATTGTTTCTTTTGTGAAACCCTAAGAGTGTGTTTGGATAGAGTATTTTAACGAAGCAATTCATTTTTTTGAAGAATTTAGATTTCTTTGTAATGAAATGCTTTGTTTGGATAGAGAAATTAAAAAGCATTTCAAATGCAAACATTTTTTTGAAGGATTTCAATTAGTTAAATTAGTAGAAATTCAAATACCCTCAAAATAGGTGGAATTTGAAATTCTTCTCACTCAACTTCATATTCTAGATGATCCGAACGGGCACGACGAC
>Ga0099822_1001517_pt1 | contig 27239 bp, 11 predicted proteins | sample CowpeawhiteBW_FD_76839 | JGI IMG/M metagenome (GOLD analysis project Ga0099822, IMG submission 76839) | Root nodule microbial communities of legume samples collected from California USA - Cow pea white BW | ecosystem: Host-associated > Plants > Roots > Nodule | place: USA: California | collected... | reverse complement strand
TATTTAATAAAAAAATAAAAAAATATATATATATATATATATATATATATATATATATATATATATATATATATATATATATATATATAGATAGATGTGTGTGTATTATAAAATCTAAAATATTAATTAATTTTATGAAATTAAGCTATTAATGCTTAGTGTTATCTTTTCCCGCCCAATGAAAAATAACTCAGAGGTTCCTTGGAACATAAGCTCCAACTCACACCCAACGGAAGGGACCAATGTTCTGCGCCATACTCAATGCCTAGAGACAGCCACTTGACGCCTAACACCCTCACCCTTGGAACTATATAATAAAATTTTCAGATGGTGTCCAATGGTTCCTAATTGGCACCCGGTGCCTGTACTATTGGAGCTTTGTGATCTTTTTTCTTTTTACTTGCACCCAATGGTTATGAGTTTGCGCTCGATGACATATCAAATTTCTAAACCTAAAAAATACACATCAAGTTGATTTGTTGGCCTCTTTGAATGCTTTCTACTATAGTACCAATTAACTAATTTAATGACTACAAAATTTGGATACATTCATATACATGTTTCAAGCATTTCAAAAACTAACAAATCAATCTTTAACACCCATTTTAAGATTTAGCATACCAAATCAACAATTCATCCCATTTATTTTACTTGAAACCATAAGCACAATTCCGAACATTATAAATTATAACTTTTCTTACCTCAATAGTAGAGTTCACACCTATAGCGGCTATACACAGTTCAATCCTCACATGTAGCTTTAACTATACAAAGAAAGCTCAAATTAATTATTTGAACACACATTTATGTTACAAAAGAACATAATTATTTGATCACATGCAAGCCCTAGAGGTCACATGGACAAAATACAACAAACCATGAAAAAAAAATGAACTTTCTTAATTTACAAAACTGATTGATTGGTTGAGTAGTCCTTTACACCAAGAGTACTAAGGTGAACTTTTTTATTCATTTTTAACCCATTACTTTAATCACCATTAGACTATTTATTTTAATTCTTTTTAGTAATATGATGTGATATAATGATCTAATGATAATTGAAGTAGTGAATTAAAAATGAGTCAAATAAAATAAATTAAAATATCATTGTCGTTAAAGAAATTAAAGATACCGAGATTTTTACGGTAAAAGTTAAGAAGGGAATGTTGGTAAAGTGGTGATACATTTGTCTATATTAAACAAGCAAACATGTGATCTCATCATATCATATAATCTTCTTTCCAATGGCCATTTATTGAGAATAGTATGTGTCAAGATCACAGTGTATATATTTAAGCATTAAATTTAATTTTATAGAGAAAAATTAAAATTAACTTTTCCATAAACTAAATTTAGCTCGTGCATCAGTCAAGTTATAGAAGTTTTCTTATATAATTTTTGTATTTTTATTTTGAAATTGTGGATATAGACAAACTTTAGCTTATGCGAAAGTTAATTTTGTATTTTTTTTTCTCCTATTAAGAGCTTATGAAAAACTCGTCTGAGAATAATTGCTTTATTTGAGTGCATTTCTGTATATGCCTGAAATGAAATGTAATCGTGAATAGGCATGAAGAGCTGATCATGCCCTGTTTTAGTAAATTTGTTGTTTAAATTAAAAATAGATATAATTTAACTATAGTTATATTTTATCCACCGTGTGTTTGTTGTTTTGTACTTAGTTACATGTAAAATATGATTTTAGCTAACACAACAAAATATAAAAATAACAATTTTTATTTTTTCTTTTATAAATAAGTGTTACAACACATGAGAGTAGTTACTCAACCATTACTCTTGATTTGGAAGTAGATGGAAAAACATGTTTGCAGTAACATTGAGTATCCTATTATCCGACAATGGCTTCACACATGTTCATTACAACCACTTATGTTCTTCTACTATTCAATGTTCTCCCATTTTGCAAGATTCTTTATTTCTTCATGGATTTCAACCAAATTAGATGAAAGCTTGAAAGGATCCACTAAAACCATGGGATAAAATTTGTTAAGACATGATAGGAAAAATATGTATTAGAGCTCAATTATTGAACTTTAATACCATCTTATACACAATTTTATTCTTTGTAAATTTAATCTGAATCCTAATATATATTGACAAAATTAAATTTAAACATGTGTTAATTGTTGATATGATAACAATTACACTAACTAGGGGTGACAAACTAGATGGATGAAAACAAAAATTGATTTATTAAAAAAATTGATCCATTTATTAAAAATATAATTTAATCCATGTATTAGCAATTGTATATTGATAAATATACAATCCATCCATAAAAGTAATTTTCTTCAGAAATTAAAAAATATTTTACAAATTATAATTAAAAATAAGCGTGAGACAAACTTTAAAAACTAAACTTAAGAAAAAATAATTGTAAAAAAGTTGATTGGATTAGTTTTGTTTAGAATTTTGAGTTTCTATTTGATGTTAATAGGATCAATTTCTTAATTTTTTAGAAATAATAATAAATGATTATTTATCTATAAAATTAAACGGATAGAATTGATTAATTTTTTTATATTTTTATAATGAATAAATTGATTGAATTGATTATTTATCACCTTTGTACTAATAATGGAGGTGTAAAAACAAAATTACTTAACTAATGGTTCATTTTTAATATTATCTTATATAAGAGACAGATGTCTAACTTACAAAAATAATTAAGTTATTTAATTTTAATTATTACTATACTATTAAATTATATTTCAAAGTACTCATAAAATGACATAATTTAAGTTTTTGTTATATTTAATAGCATTACTCATAAATTTTCGATCAATAAGTAACAAGCATGATTTGTTTTTGTTAATAACTCTATAAATGATTTCACTTCACGTGAAATGAGTGCATATCTCATTAATAGATTTTACATTAAATTGAGGATATAAAAATAAGTTAACATTTGATTTATTTGAAAGTTGCTTTTATATTTCTTATATTAAAAATGTATTTTTCTTGAAAAAATATGAATATGATAGCGGAAATGGTAATATTCAACTACAGCTAATTGATTCTAAATTTGTTATTAATAGAAAAAATGTGCTAGAATATATTTAGTTAAAGTTTAAATATAAATCAGTACAAATTTTTAAGTAGTTATCTAATGAAATTAACTTATAACTTTAAACATTCGTATCTTTAATTATAACTGTTGATTTTCTTATCTATTTCCATATCCATAAAATAAGCACGCTTAATATATATATATATATATATACACACACGCGTCCATCTCTTTAGTTTATTATGTAATAAATTTGTTAAAACAAGTTAAAACTAAGAGTAAAAAAAATATATATATATGAACAATAACTAATTTGTGTTGAAGGAGTAGAATTTTCATGATAGGAATCTTTTTCCGGCAGGATAAAAATATTATACATATTTTCAAAAAAATAAATATTATATTTATTTCTATCAAATGTTAATAAAGTTATTGTCATATAGCAGGTAGTACCCTCTAATCTCTTCTACAAACATTTCTGCTAGAATGTTTGAATTAGTTTGAAAATGGCAACACAATACTAAATAAATAATCTTCTGCAGTTTATGAAGAATGTCACTATAGAGAAAAGATAAAGATAGAATAAGTTTTGGTATTGTTGAAAATTAAAAATTTGAAAATAGAAAAAAAAGGAATAATAATTTTGTTTGTAATATATATATATTTATGAATTATATGAACACAGAGAGAAAGGAAAGAGGAAGAAGAATGGTTGACACAAGGAATGTTTACAATAAGATGAAACAGTTAATTCCCAACTCAACAAGCTATTCTTGGGCAGTTGGCAATGAAAATTCAGCTTATTTTTTAAAATAAATAAATAAATTAAGTAATTAAATCAATTTAATTTAAATAAATTTATGAGGAACAAACACACAATGAATATGATAATTTTACAAATAAAAACAAAAGGGAAAAATTCTACAACAACCGCAATCACAATAACAAGGAGGAGAGAGTGAAAATCACAGAGACGAAAAGATCGTCTTCTGAATCGGAACAAGGTCAGTGAATTTTCTTCTCCTCCCTTCTTACAATTTCCTCCCCTTCCATCTACTAATTCACTTTCTCTGCATAATTAATGGATTGTTATTTTTGTTCATGATTTTATCAATGAGCTTTCAATTTCAATTTTCTGCACGATTTGTTCTTCTTGTTGTTGTTTCTTTTGCTCTTTTTTTTTGTTGTTGCTGAGAAATGGAAATAGAATCACAATTCTCCGCTCAGGTTCTGTTGTTACCTGATTTAGTATTATTTAGTTTTTTTATTTTATTTTTGCCTTATAATATTTCACAAAATAAATAAAATTTAGAGAGAAAAAAAAGAGAGCCAGAATAACAAAAAGAAAGAACATTGAAACTCAGCAAATCACTGGCGTAAAGCACTGTCGATCGGGTTTAGCATTCAAATGAGGTGAAATCGGTTTAACGGCATTTGTTCTACTTCTGATCAATTGGACTTTGTCCTCACTGATTGGTCTGTTTCTCTCCCAGTTTTTCTATCTTTGCGTTTTTATTTTAAATTTTACTGTTATCTATCGTTGTCTATTCTGAACATAAACTTGCAACGAGTTCTGTATTTAGCTTTCTTTTTGGCCTCCGTTTTTTTTTTCTGATCAAATTTTTATACTTTATGATTAGTTGTTTTCCCGGTTTTAAAAGTCAAGATCTAAATTGATTAAATGTAAGAGTTTCGGATTTTTTTTTGTGACCTGTTATTTGGCTTCTCTTTTGTTTGTTTGTTTTATGTTTATTTATTGATTGCTATCACCATCGATTCAGTCGTTTCTACATGTTGATGATGGGTTGCTTTAATCTTTATCCTTTTTTTTTTCTTCTGTTTTGAGCAGCTGACAAGTGTGTTATTTTTGTATTTTTATTTCCGTTTCTTACTTTGATTTTTGTTATTGAAGAGCAGGGTTTCAGGTTGAAATTTTAGAGCAGTATATCAGCAATTATGAGATTCAAGAAAGGTAATAAGGTGGAAGTGTTGAGCAAAGTTGAGGTGCCTTGCGGCTCCTGGCTATCTGCAGAGATCATTTGTGGTAATGGCCACCACTATACTGTGAAATATGATGGATATCAAGATGATGCTGGTGAGGCAATTGTGGAGCGGGTATCCAGGAGAGACATCAGGCCATGTCCGCCAGTACCTGTATTCATGGAGAATTGGACTCCAGGTGATGTTGTAGAGGTCTTCCAGAACTTCTCTTGGAAGATGGCTACAGTTTTGAAGGTTTTGGGGAAAAACTACATTTTGGTCAGGCTACTTGGATCTTCTTTGGAATTTCAAGTGAGCAAATTTGACATTCGGTTGAGACAGTCTTGGCAAGACAACAAGTGGATAATAGTAGGAAAGGTACCTTCATTTTTTCCTTCTGAATATTTTTTCCCCTGTACGTAATTTCCTAGTGCTGTTGGCTTCCTGATGTGAATATAGTAACACATCTGTTGTGCTGGGTTTAACCTTTGATTGAATTTTTCAAATTTCATTTATTCAGAGCATGTCTTCTATGCTAAAAGTAACTAACAAAATTATAAAAAGGAATTTTTCTTAGGTTGTTTTTCTTGTTATACTTTCAATATTGCCTGTGTCTAATTTTCACGTTTTCTCCAGTTTTCCTGTTTTCTTTTCGTTTCACATGTTTTTCTTTGTCCTATTTTTCTTCTGGTCCCTCCTTGCTGTTTTATGGATGAATAGTTATTTATCCTTCTCCCATCTTCAGGGTTCTGCCAGCTGTGAGAATAGAAAACGTTCTAGCCAACTTCAGAAGACGGCCACAAAGACAAAACTGTCAGGTTCCACTTACTACCATCCTGAAAAGAAAAACCTGAGTATTCTGGAATCCGGACTTGTCTCTTTTAAAACATTGAAAAGAGGAAGCCATTCACAAGTTGAGGCATATGCTAAACCTCCCCCAAAGTTTAGAGCACTTGAAAAGGAAGGTGGATGTCACAGAATAAGAGTTAGGAATTCACCCACACCATTCAACCAGGTACAGGGTGTCAGTTTTCCAAGAGATGTGCTCGCTGAAGAATGTTTACCTGCTTCTATAAACAACAGAAAAACTGGAATTCCTAATATGGTGGAGATAGGAAGGAGGAAGCAAACTGGCGCTGTGGGTTGTTCATTTGAAGAAAACTTAGAATCAAATCATGCTGATAGTGTTACGTGCTCTGTTGGTAGTTGTAGTATCACTAGCAGGAATTCCTATAAATTGCAATTTCCTGTATCTGCAGGTCCTTTTGAAGATGTAGATGGTCCATATAGTGATGCTGAGTCTGTTTGCCAGAGGGATTATGAGGAAGGAAATTGTTCCCCTCCTACACAAGAGGAACTGGCAGCAGAAATTCATAGGTTAGAGTTGCATGCCTATCGCTGTACAATTGAGGCATTGCATGCATCAGGACCCTTAAGTTGGGAACAGGAAGCATTAATGACAAATCTACGTCTTTCGCTCCACATATCAAATGATGAACATTTAACGGAGCTAAGAAATTTGATTTCATCTGAAAATAGCATTCCTTTCAGATGACAGGAAATTTTTTTCATCTTCAATTTAATACTTTTTCCCTAGGATAGAGTTTCATGACAGTTTGATCTCAGCCTCATTCAACTGTAAGAAAGATGAAATATTTCAGTCCTTCATTTATGTTTTATGACTTAGTGGTATAGTTTCATGTGAATGTATATGGCTAAACTTCGTGAATAAGTAATAATTTCTGAACTCTTGTCAATCTGTTCTATGATATATCCTCTTAATTTCCTTTGGACTTCTTCTGGTAAAAATACAACATCAGGATCTTCCTGGAACCTTTGTTACATTCTAGATTTTGCACACCTGGAAGACATAATCTGACCACTGATTTAAAATTATGTGGTATACTAAAATGCTGTTATATATTGAGGCTCAATGAATAACATGCTTTATAGGACTTGTGTTTTGCATAATTTTTTTTTATATTTCATGGTGATTTTAGAAGATTGTTTTGCATTCATATCATTGCTCTTAAATTAGAACGAACGGAGAAACTTTTGTTTCCTTTCTTAGTTTGTTACATACAACGATACAAGCAATGTCATGTAGGGGACATACAATGTGTAATACTTGTCTCTGCTCTCCATAATTTGGAAGTACAAACAAAGTCATTTGCAGATACCAGTAATACTTCCCCTGCGTTTTCCAGGGCTGAGGAGTCATGTAGGTGTTGCTTCCAGATGTCTACAGATTTTCTCTTGCTCTAGACAAGGGATGGATTTTCTAATATGGCTCTTGATAAGCCAACACTTCCATTGGCTTGTGGAGTTCTCGCATTCTTCCATTTCAGGCCACCTGTGAGCCTCGTATATATGTTTTGCGGAGGATGCATGCTCAGAGTCTTGTGGCTACAATGGGGTGACCTGATATGTGAATGTACAATTGAAAACTTTCACCTTAGCTTGTTCAATTGTGATATCTTTTGCATGCTGATGCATGATTCAGTATCAATTACTAATGAAATTATCACTGTTACTGCGCGTGCATAACATGCAGAGGATGTTTACATGTCAATTCCTAGTTACTTGTTAAAATGTCGAATGTCCAGCTTTGTAGTTTTAATTGAATTGTAACTAGAAGTTAGAAGAAGGGTGCACTATGATGGTTATAATGGCCATTTTATTTTGCTATAACTAAACAACTGTTAATCACGTATATTAATTAATAGAAACATAATTAAGATGTCTAAATGTTTAAAGAAGCACCAACTTTAGATAAAGATAATTTTGACAGAAAACCTCAGGGCCCTATGCAGTAGACATTATTGAAAAGGATTTTTAGTTTCTGATGTGGATACGTATGGAAAGTATTCACTTTCTTCCAAATTTTAGCAACTCCTCATGCTATTTTGTAATTTGTGTTATTTATCTGTCGATTGGATTATCCTTCAGTTCATCTAATACCTGACATAACTGCTTTGAACAATGCTGTTCTAGTACTTGTGCACCTGCTACTTTACAAGTTACGTGAACATGTTTTTCCTTTTATGGTTGTAAGCTTAACACAAGAAAGTTGTCATTGCTTTGTGGCTAGTGCATCAATGCTCAGCAATGATCAATTAGCACAAGGTCCAAATGGCTCTTGGAAGAACATGGCCACAATAAAGCCGGCATGACACGAGGTATGGCTATGAACGGAATATTCGTTTTATGCATACATTCCACAATTCCAATGATCCATATACAGTAAGTAAATAGATTTCATGCACTTCATCGGCATGTTTGACTTGCTTTCTAATTGAGAATCTAATTTATCGTTATTTCAACTCTTATCGGTGTCCTCTACATCACTATCTTTAGAGCTCAATTTTCCAGATTCCCAACAAGACCTTGGATTTGATTTTGGTTGGCCTAATATCTTTCAGTTGGGCAACGATACCTGCGTGTTCTTTGTGAAACTTTTGGCTTCAATCTGATGTTTAATCAATGTGGAATCCGGTGCCCTTTGAAGCATGTCCGTTGTTTGTCAAAACCTGAGTTTTGAAAAGCTGAATAGCTTCCTTAAAAGTATGATTTTTTTTTCTTATATATTTTTCCTTCCATTGTTAGTGCATGTTTAATTTGACATTTACTACCTCCAAACCTATGACTAGTCTGTTTATTTCACTCGCTTTATTTTGCTAAAATTTCTTAACTATCTGTCGCAATATGTGAAAGATTGGGTAAATGGGTTTCTGTTGGCTAGCTTATGCAAACACAGTGGTATTGAGGGGAAAAAATTCTGATATACCTTAGTTGGAGATTTTTTTGTTGCCGTTGACTGATGCAAACTGTCAGTTTACCTAAATCTAAATATGTTGTAACCTGGGTTCCGGCATTAGTATATCCTGTATGAAAGAATATCAAATTTTAAATCATATTGTTTCTTATTTTAAAAACCGTTTTCTGTTTTTAAGAGAGAAAAACTGGTTTGATAAAATTAGGATTTGAAAAGTACTTTTACAACTGAAATATCTTTTACGTTTTTAAAATGAAAAAAAATCAAACAATCTCAAAGGTATTTGAATTTAATAGTAACGTGCTAATGTGAAAGTTAATTCGGTCAACTAATTGAATGTGATTCTTAGTATAGTTTTTAACAAATTGTTATAAATTTTAATAAATTTAACACACAATATGTTTGTGAATGAATGATAATATAAAGTTATTGACACATATCACTTGTACTTTCATACATTACTTTCTCCTATTTGAAACAAAAATAGTACGACATATGGTGGGGGTTTGTTTATGAGGAGAGAAATGGCATCCAAATCCTGTGCGAACAACACACTGCTTTTCCTACGCGTCTCCTAAGGAGAAAGGTTCATTAAACTATATTTTAAAGCTGTTTTTGGGGAAATTCAATTCATGTTTATGGAAATGGCTACCTCCCAATACTTCCACAATTTGTATTTTGCAATGTCCAACATTTTCTAAAGCCAGATCTTTTGACCGAAAATACATTACAATTAAACGTTTTATCACTTTTAATTCAAAATATCTATGCGAACACTAGTAAGAGTTATTTATAGGTAAACCAATTTTCTTAAAAGCTTTTATTTTTAAGTTCAAACAAACTAGTCGCATCATCTGTTTTGGAGTTCTTCCTCCAAATTTTAAATTTTATAGGCAGAGAAGTGAGCCAATCGTGACCTTGTTCCAACAACTTTTTCATTGGACTGATTTCCGACGAAAAAGCAACAGTGTGTTTCAGCCAAGCCAAATTGACCCGACCTCTGGTGGACCTTCTGACCCAAACTCTTGGACCTGACATTAATTAGGATTTAAAGGAAACTGTCTGATGGACCCGAAATACTAATATGTTCTATAAGAAAACAAAATTGTCCTTTTCTCTTAAGTGTAATCAAATAAATAATTTCATATTTAAAGATTTTCTTTTTTGTTTGTAGTTCTTGATATTTATTCTTCCATTTGCACAATTACTTCACCAATTCCTTTTTCCTCATGCTTCAACAGTATTTTTTTTTTCCTTTAACCATATACTAGTAGTTTTAAAGAGGCAGTACAGAAATAAACCACGTTTTAAATATTACAGTCGCATGTTAAAATTAATTTGAACCTACAAAATTATTTTGCAGTTTAAATGTTTGATTAAACCCCAAAACTTGTTTTGGAATCAAAATCAACCGCGTGAGATGAAACGTGAATAATAATTAATATTCTTATTTTGATAAAAAAAACGTTGACAAGAGTAAAATTATGGTGATTTCATGATGTGATATAATGTTAAAAAGTAAATTTTAAATTTAATTTAATTTTAAAAATTAGTCTGTGAGATTTTATAAATTTATAATTATAAATTTATTTTGTTTATAATCGATGTGAAATTTTTAACAGAGTATACATTAATTTTAAAAGAAAAAGAATTACATCAACAAAATGTTAAAAAGTATCATTTTCATAGTGAATTTGAATAGTAACTTCAAAGTATATTGCTTTGTATTACTTAGACCAGTTGGAAATCTTAATATACTCATTAGATGAGTTCAAGAGTATTTATATATATATATATATATATATATATATATATATATATATATATATATATAATATATTAAAAATTTATTTTCTTTTTCTTTTTCTTTTTATTTTTAATTTGAAAAAGGGTCAACAATTTAGACTCGTCTAGAAAAATAAAAATACCAACTTGATGCACCAAATTTTGACAATTGACTTTAGAATTTAGGAATTAAGATTTAGGATATAGAATTTATAGTAAGTTTAAGATTTAGGGTATAGAATTTAGATCGAAGTTACGCATTATTTATCAAAATAAAACTCTTTATTTCCTAATATCATATTTACAATGAATGTATGACATGTTCCCTTTACTAGTCTTGTTCCTTATTTGAATAAGTTTTTCATTATTCAAATAAACAAGTGTCATTAAAACCTAGTTTTAACATTTATATAAAGTTATAAGCCTTAAATAATGAAGGTATAATTTTGGACATGGTAGTTTTTTCCTTGTAAATTAATCTGTGATGTTAAAATAAATTTCTTAAAATTCGAGAAAACAATACTAGATTAATTATCTTAAATTTGAAGAGCTATAGTGCAGTCTGAGAGAAGTCTGAGAAAATAAAAAAGAAACAGTCGTTCAGCTCTGGAATAGTTTTTCACTTCATTAACCCAATGATTTATACAGAGAAAGAAGAAATGTTATGGGCGTCGTTTAAAGTTTTAGATTGTGAGGTATGTGAATAATGTTTGATAATTTGATTTGAAGTGTACTAAAATGAAAAAAAAAAAAAAAGAAATTGAATTGTACTTACCGAAGTGATTTAACGTTTGACACGAAGTTTACCCGATTATCAATGATAAGGGACACGACATTGTTTGGCCTAGAAGACGGGATAAAAAGGATGATGGTTTGATGAGATTGGCATAAATGTTTGGTTAAATGACTCAAACCCAACCTTTGCTTCAAACTTTGATGTGTATGCTCCTCATCTCACAATAATTATTTGGTTGCCCCCACTTATCCATTTTTAGCTTCATCTATTCCAAAGAATGCTATAATGCATTCTCATCAATCTCACCAACTCATTCTTACCAACATTTTATTAAAAAACCTTTCTTTTTCAATTTGGATCTGCCTGTTTGAAGAGAACAGCAGCTTTTAACTTCAAAAAAGTGAATTATTTTGAGAAAAGTAAAATCTCTTATATATTATTATTAAAAGGGTGTTTACAAAATAGATCCCTGCACATTTTGTAAGTACAGAACATCACAAGTGGGCTTGTCACCAATATGACCAACAAAGTTTAATGTGAATTGTGTAACTGCCATTCCTTAGGTTGGGCCATTTTAAGATCTTCTTTTGGAAAAGGCCAACAACACAAGAGAGAGTGTTTGAAAAACATTTTTTTGTGTGGTGAGATAGATTTTTTGATGTGATTGTTAAAAATTTTCTCAAGTAGCAGTGTTTTTACAGCAGCATGAGTGAAAAGGGGTGTGTGGAAGAAGGTGGAGAGAAGAAAAAAGAGAAGAAAAAGAAAAGGAAAAAAAGAGAAAAAAAAAATGTTATAGAAAGGGTTGACGGATAGGAAAGCTACAAATGAGTTGTGCATTAATGTGGCTCCACCAAATCCTCTACCATTGTCTCATTTGCTTCCTTCATGATTGGTATTCCCATGTGATGCTGCCTCTCTCTCTGGCTAAGAGAGAAAGAGAATGAAGCCTACAAGTTTTTAGGGTCACCCTCAACATCTGTACATCACATGAAAATGTATTTTCTCAACACCAAAGTTAATTGTCACAAATTATATGGGACAACTCCTTTCATATATTGGTCCCAATATACACCCCCATTTCAAACATTGGGTGCTGTTATCACCTCTTCTATTTCCTTCTTCTCAAAACATCAATAACAAATCTAATTAAACACTGCCATGCATTTCATTCTGCTAATTAATTTCTCAATTCAGAAAGATCGTAAAAAGTTGATGATTATGCAGTGAGATGAGATATTATTGATTGAGGCAATGATGTTAAAGAAGAGGAAAATGGTATACTGCGTGGTTTGATATTGGAATTACGTGACAGACCGACAAGGTGTCATTAAACAAGGGCAGACATTAGCCAGCTCAAATGCATTGGCATTAGTGCCTAATTAGGGGACATTAAAGATTAATTTAGTACAGTTTTTGTTATAATTGCAAAAATACTGTGCTTAGCAGTGCGCATAGATCTTGAGCATTTACTTGGGATTTTAAAAGTATGGTCTAATTTTTGGCAGAGAAGCAAAATAGTTATGAAACAGCAGGTTAGGTTTACTAAAATAACATGAGCTGTCCATTTACTAAAATAAAGAATTCTATTATTGAGGGCCACCTGGTACTAGTATCCCCATTAAGAACAAACACTCATGAATAATGGGGTTTTTAAATTCTGGGCTACTCAACAACACAACCATTGATTTAAGTGCAAACTTCGAAACATATAAAGTAGTAGTCGAAAGTAAAAGTAGAAACATAAATTTCAAGCCATGCAGAGCTAAATTTTATTTGGAATGTAGATTTTGTCATGTAGCTAACCTCAGGGGACACTGCTTAGATGTTAACGCGGAAGAATGCTGAGACAAACCACAAACCAACACCAACACACACCCAATCAAATTTCTTCGCGGATTACTAGGACTAGTTATCAGAGCGATAATTACAACAAAAATATGGGATAAAAAATATATATACGTGAAACATTATGTTCTTGTTTTATGTGAGATTGGTATGCTCAAGGCGTAATCTGCGATTCCCATCATTCACATTTTCTCACCAAAAACCTTACTGCTTTATACTTCGATTATCATTATCATCCATCTACTGCTACATGGTAGAATGCCGAATCATGATATTATAAATTAAAAAACACTCTATGGCAGTGGTGGCGTGAATAATATAATACATTCACACAATTCTCAAGATTAACACATATATAAGAGGAATAAATGAGTGGCAAGCACGTCCAGGAGTAGGAGTGTGCGAGTTTGCAGTTGAAGAAATTGAAAGAAAAGAAAAGAAAAAAAAGAATGGAGAGGTAATTATGCAATGGGGCCACATGGTGGTTCATGGCATGGCATGGCATGGTTTGGTTCCTTTAATAAAAGCTAAAAAGAAAACTGAAATTAAGAGGACAAGAAGAACTCCCCTAACCACATGCATCTTGGGGACCAGCAAAGGGTGATAAACTAGAATTCTCTCCCCCACTCTCCACGGAAGAGGATGAGAAGATCCCAAAAACCAGTACACAACCCTGTTCCTATAAATCTTACTTCTTACTAAATTACAACTCAAAACCAATAAACAATGTCCCCTTTGCTTCAAAACAACATTTTATGTCTCAAAACTACTATCTAACACTCTCCTGCATGCTCCTGCCAAACACCACTTCCAATAAATACAACCAAGCTACCCAACTAGTTTACTTTCCCCTTCAATATCGTTTAATAAACAAACAATAAATAACTCACACTGTCCAAATACGTCCTTATCCTAATTCTTCATTACATATATACCTTTTATTTTCTCTATATTTGTATTCTTCTTCTTGCCCATTATTAATCCGATCTATCTACTGCTATGGCAGTATTAGCCACCAAACACGTACGAAATTGGAAAACGGGGGTTGCACAAATCACTAGTGCAAACTGAATAAACAATGCGATGAGAAGGAAGGAACTTAGAAACCCAACAACCATGGGATTTCGGAATCTTACCTGTATACCATTTACTCTTAATTCAAGAAAGGTTTTGGCACTACTAAACTATACCATGCAGTGCAATATAATTAAGAAAGGGATATCATGACATGTCTTTCTCGGAAAGTGAAGGACGGTAGAGTTTCAATTCCTAACCGGTTACTTACTAGTACTACCACTCATGAGTTTCGTTCTAGAACTCGGGGAATTACATCTATGGAGATTGCAAAAGTGCAGAGCGCATTGAAAAGCTCATGATTCTTCATCATGGGGGGTGAAACCAGGAATAAAATCTAAACCGATGCTTCTTCTTTGGGGTCAAACAGTGATAAAGATTTATGGGTATTGATGTCAGTCAGTGGCAGATTGTAGAAGTGCTTTAGAAATTCGGTTTCCAATGTTCCTTCCTCTACTTCCTACCTATAGCTGCTGCCATATAACCATACCCTCCCGTTGCCTGTCTTTTAACATTATAATAATAGTTTCTTCCACACACCAAAAACTTGTATGTGTATAAAAAAATACAAAATGATTTTATTCGATGTTACATGTAGTCTGTCTTTATATCCGAATAGTCCAATTCCACTTGATTCGCAAGTGAATAAGATGAGAGGAGTTGATTACGAATGATGCATTGACTTGTCCTGTTAGAAAAAGTTTGGCCTGTCGTGCTGGGTGGTGTGTAGTGCATTATTTAGAGTTATCAGATTTGGAGAAAAGGTTCCTCACTTATGTATGTATGACTTTGAAATAACAAAACCGCCCCAATAAAACAAAAGAGCAGAGGAGAGGATCGAAAAACAAAATGTATGAATTAACAGCTCAAATATTGTTGTTTTTTGCTTACCCGTGACCCTTCCATCGGGGTACACAATTCTGTACTTTTCACGAGCGATTGTATAACGTAAAGGTTGAGAAACCGTAACGCAAGAAATATTGATTCAACCAAATATATTTTAATATTGACGGATAAGAGAGAGAGATAGAGAGTGAAGAATAGAAAATAATGAGAAAAGAAAAGGGCCAAAAATTCATTACAAAATTACAAATCCCTGTAAAAAAAGAAAAGAAAAAAATGAAGGAAAATATACAGAGGATAGAGAGGTGAAGAGAAGCAGGAAATTGTTAGGCATGTACTGGTTTGAGTCGATGGTGGTAGAGTCAGTAGGTTGAGTGGAATAAATTTAAAAAGAAGAGAAAAAAGAGAGGAAGGTGGTGGTTTGGTGGCTGAGTTGAGTTGAGTTGAGTTGAGGTGAGGTGAAGAAGGTAGCTATACTATACAGTTGCGTCGGGAAGAGTAGTAGGAGGAGTGGAGAGGCGTTGGAAAATGATTGGTGCGCCGTACTGAGGGTAGAGTAGCATGAGGACCGTTGGTGCGTGCTGATAACTAGGGGCCAACCTGAAACTAAAACGCTGGAGTATGATTGCGAGGGCCAGTTTGGTTTGTAGCACTGCCAGGTTTTGTCCGATGCATGTGCGAACACCAACCCCAAAGGGTATGAAGGCCAGAGGATGGTTCGCGGCGCGGGCCACCCCCTGGCTGAAACGCCCAGGATTGAACTCGTTCGCGTCGTTTCCCCATATGGCCTGATCGTGATGAACGGCCAGGATTGGAACCAGCAGCTCCGTCCCTCGTGGTATCTTGTACCCCCCCAACTCCACGTCCGTCTTCGCACGTCTTATTGTGGCGATCGTCGGCGGGTACAGCCTCAGCGACTCGTTCACGATCATGCTCACCTGCACCACACCACACCCAAAACACGTTATTGGCGGTTGTTGGACCGGCAGATGTTCCCAAACAGACAAAGCAAGATTTTTGTGCATTCCATTCCCATTTGCTTACCGTCCTCAGCTTTGCGACATGGTCTTTGGTCGGAAGCTCACGTGATCCACACATCTTCAGAACCTCCTCACGTGCCCGTACCTGCCACTGTGGATGCATAGCTAGGAGAATGGTCGTCCACGTCAGCAGGTTCGATGTGGTCTGTTTCCCTGCAAAGAAAAAGCTCTTGCACTCTTCCACAATGTCATCCACTGTCACATTCGTCGAATTCCTGTTCGACGCCTCGATCATCAGCCCCAACAAATCCTTCGCCCCCTTCTCCACCACCTTCTCCGAATTCTCCCTCCGTCGCTCTATCAGCTTCACCAGCGATTTCTTTATCTCCTTCTCCAACTTCCACGACTTTATGTTCCTCCTTGTGGGCACAAATCTGCACACCCCCCCATTCCCGATTAATTCACAAATCCCACCGCACTCACTCACTCACTCACTCACCCGCTTAAATGGATATTTATTAATCGACCATTACCTGTAACCCGGAATGAATACTTTCTGGAAGGCGTCGGCGGCCAAGTCCATCTGCTGGCCCTGTAACCGGAATATGGCTTTCCCGTCTTCGTAGCTGCTTCCGAATGCCGTCCTCGTGATCACGTCTTCTGTCAGCCTCTGAAACCACTCCGAAACTTCGATTTCCACCTCACCCTTCTCACCCATTGCCGACCACTTTTCCAACATCTCGACCACGCTTGTTGCCATCACCGGTATCAGCAACTAATTAAAAAAACGTGTATCTTTAGACACCCAAATCTCATTTATATATATAAAAAAACGATTCAGTATCCGTATACGTGTTTTAATAATGGTAACAATAACAATGGGGCGGGGTAGGGCTTAGTTAATTACTTTTAGATTCTCCATGTGAAAAGTGGGAGAGATAATCCTTCGATGGTGAGCCCACTTTTCTCCTTTGAGGCTGAGGAGGCCATCGCCTTCCAGCTGCTTCACCAGGGGTGGAGCTTCGTTTTTCTCGTAAAATTCTGACTTGGATGTGAAGATTTCCCGGATGAGGTCTGGATCAGAGACGGTGAGACGAACGGTGGGTCCGAACCAAACTAGGAATGTTGCACCTGGATCAAAAAGTAGTATTAATTAATAATTAAGTGAGTAATAATATTAAAATTACTAATTTTTGGTTTAGTAGGATTTGAAAAGGGATTGATTTTTAACACAAAGTTGGGAGTAGCACAGTCCCGCAAGTAGTAAGTGTGAAGTTTGCAAAAGAGGAAGGAGCAGGAAACATGACAGCCATTAGTTTCAGAGGGGGCATGGATAGTGTAGTGTAGACCCTACAGCACAGAGACATTGAGAGAGATAACAGGGGGTGGGAAGAAGACAAGTCAATTTTAAAACGGTTACCAAACATATACAACAACATTGTCACATTTCAATTCCTCCCATACAAAAACAAAACAAAGAGGACAATGGAAAAGCAGATGACAACTCCGCAATGCCAACAGAGTGCACTTACACATCATAAAAATTATTACCACCGTATGCATTCACGGCACTTAGTCAACAAGCTAGATATATGTTTGTGTGTGAAAACAAGTTAAGAATATGGACAATGTTTGTATTACTGACATCCTTACATTACAGAGGACGCAGTGAGTGGGAAACAAACGTCTGATTACATTGCACATCAAGCTGAAGGGTTGTTGGAATTTAAGGCAGGAAAGGATTGATTGAAGGAAGGAGCGGAGTGATGAAGAGAGAAGGGAAAAGGGAGAAAAGAAGGAAGGAGGAGGTAGCTGAGGCAGGGGAGGGAAGGAAGGAAGTGAGTGAGTGAGAAAAAGAAAAGGCTGAAAAGTTGAAAAAAAGAACTGCAGCATTAGTTTTGAAATTGAGAAATGAAAAAAGAGAAAAGTGGAGGAGAATGTATATACCATAGATTTTCTTCCAGTGATGGTAGAAGGAAAGGACTCTGGGGAGAATGTTGTGGGAGAAAGGCATGGGTTTGGAGGAGGCCTTCAACATCATGGCGACAAGTTCCTTAACGTTGCCAATGAAGAAACGATAAGGGGGTCCTCGGATTCCTTGCTTGGAGAAGTGGCCTTGAATTTTTCTGGGTCGCCACCATAGGAGGACGGTGAGCTTGAGGAGGAAGAGAAGGAAGATGAAGGAGAGGGAGGAGAAGAGGGCGTCCATAAATGGTTTTTGTAGTTGAGGGAATGAGAGAAAAATGTTGCTTCTCCTTAGTGTGGACACAGCACACAAACACACACACACAGAGACAGAGTGGTGCAGAGAGAGCAGGGTCTGGGTTGGGTTTGCTTCTTATCTGCTTTGTTATGTTGGTTGTTAGTGGCTTGGGTTTTTAATACTAGAGTGAAGGACATGGACAAAGAGAGAGAGAGATGAGTTAACCAAGGCCAACGCCGTAGGGGCCGCCACTCCATTTCTAAGGGTCAACCAATGTGAACCTTATTTTAAACATAACAAGACCATGTTGCCCTTCTTCTCTTTTGGATTTTAGCACTCACATCTTTTTCTTATTTTACACCAAATCCATCATCTATTTTTTATTTCTTCTACTGCTAACATTTTTCCTTAAACACGCTTTACACCTTTTCCTACTTCAATTCTCTCTTTGCCTTCCCAACAATTTTTTCAACCTTCCCAAATCATTCTCCGTCACGCTTCCAACCCATCCAACATCTATAATTTACAAAAATTAACTCATAATTAGTTCTGAGTACAAATTTCTAGATTTGCATGCCAATTAGATTCTATGTCAACCAATTTTGTCTTCTTTTTTTGTGCGAAACACAGACTTAAAAAGTCTACATTCTTCTTCCGTTAACAAATAAAATCTATTATTATATTGTAAATTTAGATGATATTTCGACGTGTTTTTTTTTTTTTCTTTTCTTACTCCAAACGTTGATAGTACTATTGTAACGGCGTATTGATATATAGATACAATTTTAGCATGAACAAATTCTATTGTTAAAAGATTAATTAAAAATATTGAGATACGAATATAAAAAAATTTAAATATATATGTTACATATAAGTATTAAAAAAAGTTATTAAATATATATGTGTGTAATATGGAGCAAATATTGGTACTTCAACAGGATGCATAAATAATCATTTATTGAGAGAATAAATACTGATATAAGATAGAAAAATTAGAAATACGAACCTTAATTTTAGTTAAAAAAACTATAAGTTATAAGATTAAGAAAATACAAAAATAACAAAAAAGGTTATTATATCTATTGGCTAAAAAATTGATATCTTTGTCTTCATAATATCAAATTTAGGTTCAATATTTATTTTAAAATTATATTTCTTACCTTAATCTTCATATTTGAAAACAAATACTCAAAAACTTCAAAAGTTATCATGATTTAAACTATTTACTATAAATCTAAAAGATGATTTATATATTTTAAAGAGTTTATTTATTATAAATTTTAATTCTAATATAATTTAAAATATGCATATATTATTAAATTTGATTATACAAAAATATTTCATTCGTTAAGAAATTAGCACGTTAATTAATTGAAATATCACCAAGAGTACATAAATTAAGAATTTTAAACCTGAACCCAAACAATATATATATATATATATATATATATATATATATATATATATCTGATAAACGAAACACTTTATACCACTTAATAATTTTACTCAACTTAATCTCCAATGAAATGAATCAAACGCAGATACAACAAAAATGTCCATAATATTTCCAGTGTGTGGGTCAGACAAACAACATAATTTTAATAAACACGTTTTTCAACTTTCCACTACGTCCAGAATTTGTCAACCTGAGAAATAATTTATCAAGTAAATTACATCTGATGATTAATTTAAGGTAAATTACATGCACCACCTTTTAAAAAAGTATTTAAAATTAAACGTGTTTAGTTCTAATAAAATGAATAAGTTTTTATAAAGAAAATGTTTTTCAATTGTATCTTTATCGTCACGTGTGACTCTGCTCATATTTTTCTTAGAATTGTCGAATGCATTATATAGAGAATAAAAATAACTCTGCATTTATAAATTAATATTATTTATTTTCAATAAAAGAAATATTAGACGAAAGAAACAACGATTTTAGATAGTGAAGGAATAAAAATATTTTTTTAAAGTAAAAAGTAATTTCAAAATTCAAAAGATGGATAAAAAAATTGTATAAGGACCACCAAAACCACAGCTGATTCTTAATTTTATTGAAACTGAGAAAAAACATAAACATTATAATTTGTATTATCTTTTATTTAATTTTAAAGAACTCTACTGTTAACTATTTTTAAGAAGTTGATTAAATGATTAATAAAAATATTTTTTCATTAAATAATAAGTAATATTAAATATTGCATTTTCTTACTACCTAATTCATTAGCGTATAACTTGTGTAGTCTGTACGATATTTTAGTTTCAAAATTTATTATCATCATTCTACATACAAAAAATTATCTATTTCTTAACAACAGAATATTTGCTAACAATTTTCCATTTCTGAACAATACATCTTCGTAGGGAGGAAAATTGCATCTTTTTAATGAGCGTATATTTTCTGCATCTTAAAATTGAGTATGAAATGAGATTTAAAATACTGCAACCATCAACTTTTTTTTTCATAATTTTTTTTTCATTCCAGAGTCCTTACTAAAGGTGTGAAACAAGTTATCTTCCTTATCAGAGTCACAAAAGAAAAAATTATCACTATTTTTTTACATCAAAATAGATAAAATGAAAGTGAAACATATTAATAGTAAGTTTTTTTAAGGCAGCAGCGAAATTTTAAAATAATTATAATAATATAACATAAGTATTTCATAAAAAAAAATATTATTTTTAATAAAAAGAACTATAGATTCTACACTGTGATTTCTACCCTACATGCACACTTATGTATGTCATTAATAGTTATTTAAGGTATCATTGAAGAATTTTGAGAAAAGAATAGGAGAAAGGTCAGATTTTGATTTTGAAATTTGAAAAATTATAAAAATATGTAAAATAAGACAGAAATATTTCCGAAATTTTGAAAAGCCAGATCCCATACATCCCTTTCAAAGTCTTCCCAAGTCTCAGTCTAATCATATTCCTTATTAATCCTTCAACTCTCTCATTTTTCACAACTAATGTCTCGCCACCTTGTGTTGCCGTCGACCTTGAATTGAAATTTGAATCTATCCAATTTTTATATATCACATTTTCTCACTGCAATGGAAATTTTGGTGAAAACAATATTAAGGAATAAAAAGAATGCAGAGGAGAGGTGAATTTTGGCCAATAATAAGTTGTGTTGGTAAGTGAAATTGAATCATTGGCAATGGTCACACTTAAAAATGGAAGGGACCCCATGGCCTGTGAATAGACGGTTTTTCCCCCCAATCAAGCAGCAACATAAGCAACAGATGCATCGTTTATGTAAACGCTGACAGAGAAAAAGGGAATTTAGTTATAGATATGTCACCTTGTGTACAACAAAATCTACATCTTGTTTATAATTTTGTATGTAAATGTAAATTTTCTTTTTGGACTACTTATAAAATGGGGAAAGAGAAAGTGACAAAGTGACAAAGGACTCCTACCCTATACCCACAATTAGAATACAACCCCTAATTCATCATATTAATAATCAAATACATAAATACAAATTTTTTTATAAGTTTACCCTTCTGCATGGGTTCAAATAAAAGTCAACATGTCATTCCACATGGATGCTGTCTAATCCAAATAACTTACCATAAAAAAGGTAATCTCAATTGATGAGGGGAATGTGTTACTTAGTGATAAATAATAAATTTATATTAATTCGGGTAATTTAGGGTTGTTGTTACCATGTTCCTTAATGTGGAAAAATAAGATGATGGGTGTTATGAGAAAGTGAGGGGAAGAGAAAGCAAAGCACAAAGGAGGTTGTCGTTTTGGAATGTTGCTCTTAAATTTGTGCACATGGGAACAAGAGTGTCTAGGTTAGGGTATCCTTGTGTGCATTAGGTGGGGAAATATGCTGTAGTTGACCCAACACTGGGGTACCCACGCAAAGGCACCCGTCCCTAATGTTGTCCTAATACACCCAAGACATCTTGGGGCCATGTGCCCCTCATGGGTCCTACAAATTTATAACAGAACTCAACGGCATAGACCTGCCTCATCACTTTCATTCCACAATCAATTTATGTTCCTAAGCCAGATTCCACAAAATAGGAAACCCTTTCTTTCACTCTCATTTTCCAATTCTCTTCTCTCAATCATTAATACTTTTCCAATCATTCTTAACATTCTCAGTTACACATCAATACCATCATTAAACCATAATTTAAATCCAACCTTTCATGTCTAATCTTATCATATTTTTTAGACTTTGTTCTAAAAGTTCAGATTGCTAGCTTAAAGTAAATTCTTTACCTGAAATCTTTTTTCAACTTTGTGTCACTAGCTTATAATCATTTTTTTATTTTTCAACATTCGTATAAATTTTCAACATACAAAGACTGCGCTTTGTTCTATTAGTAGAAATTAAATGTATAATAAGAATTTATGTCCAAAAAAACTGAATTAGATTTCACAAGTGTTGTTTAAACGGTAATTCCTTGTAAAATCTACACTTTATAAATTTTTATTTGAAGCTTAATTTTTCTATAACTAAATAATTAAATTATAATTAAATATTAATTTAATAGTAGTGTTCTAAAGATATTAATTTAGAGTTTCTTTTTATTAAAAAAAATGTCATTATCAACTATCTAATATCAACTACAGATTCATCTGTTGACACTTAATTATTCATTATTTGTTACGAACCATAAGTTATGTACTGGTCTATACACACAAAAAATTCATACTAATTGATACTAGAAGAATTTATCAACTATAGACATAATTTTGTCAAAGAAAACAAATGTGGTAATAAAATAAAATTTATCGAATTTTATAATTTTCATTTTTATCAACAATTTTCATCCGTCAATCAAATTTTAATTAACAAAAAAATTTATCTACAACGGACCTTTTGATAAATTTTCTCTATATATTATAATTTTTATTATTAATTGATATTTTAGTTGATATATTTGTCAACAGAATTTCTTTTTTCAAAATTTGTCGATAAATATATCAGTAATTGATATTTTTAATATAAGAGTCAGGTCATTTTACAAATTAAAAAAAAAAATGGTTAGCTTATAATGAAAAAAATTTAAACTTGATAAAAAGAGGTAATGATAGAAATTAATCAAATTTTACTAAATAAATAAAATCACTTTTTTCGTTAATTATAGATTTTCTCTTCATAAATAGTCATGTTTTCCTTATCTATTATTATTTATTCACATTTTTCACACATTGCTTAAACATAGCATATAATGAATTATTGAATAAAATTTTAAGTTTTTTTTCTTAATTCCATTGTTTGATGAATGTAATTTTAGTGAATTACTTTAATGTACTCGTAATGTATATATTCACAAGTAATATATAAAAAATATTTTATTTAAAACGGAGAATATTAACCAATTTGTTAAAGATCAAAACTTCAACCATACCGAGTACATGTACATGGCACAAAATTGAAGTTTTAGAAAATAATCTCCCTGGTCTTTTTACTTGAGTTCATGGAGTGCATTATAAAATTCAGGGGAAATTAAAAACTTATAATTAAATGTTAAGTGTTTCTAAAAACTATTGAGTTTCTAGCTACTAGTTTATTTTTATTTACTATATTTATCATTAATATTTTAGTATAATTTAATTTTTTAAGTATTATATTTTTAATATTAAATTATTTAAATATTTCAATTTAAAATATAAATAACAGTTGAGGAAAAAAGACAAACGGTTTTAGTTATTTTTAATTTTTAAATACTTTTAGCATATTTAATCATATTATTTTAACTGTAAAAGTTAATACATTTTTTATTTTACTTTTAATAAGTATTTTATCATGGGAAAAATTATAATAATTATATAAATTTTATTTTTGTGGCTAGTTTAACAACTAATTAATTTTACTAAATATATTATTATTATTATATAATTAAAGAGTTAAATATATTTTTAATTCTTGAATTTTGACATAAAATTAGAATTCATTATGTCTGAAATTTTGATATATTTCACTTTCAAAACTTTATAAATAAATGAATATAATTCTTTTAACCTGATGACCTTACATTTTCTTGACATGTTATTGTCTTTTATATCAATTTAATACTAATATTTTTATGAAAATTGATATTTTTATTAAATATTTACAAAATTGAATTATAAAGTCTTACATTTAATTATAAATACTTGTTGAATTATTTTTAAACCAACCAAAATTCTTACAAGTAGTAAAAATCAAACATAAATCTAATAATTACATTCTAATTATACTAATATTTCTAAAATTAACATTTTCTCTAAAACATATAATAATTATATTAAAAAATATTTTAATAATTATATTCTATTTAATAATTGAATATGAGAATTATATTCATATGATAATTAAATCTAATAATTTGTAAGTGAATTCTAGAAATATTTAATAAAAATATCAATTGTAATAAAAGTATCAGTATAATATTTATACCAAAAAAAATTGATCTAAATTTGGAGAGAAATAAAATTGTTTCATTTAAAAAAATATTGAATTAAATCAAAATAACAAATATAAGGATCTAATTGAAAAAAAGACAATGATACAACCATGAAGTGACACGTATTATTGACATTGATACGTGATACGATACTGAATTTACACATAGACAATTTTTTTATAAACTAAAAATAATTAAACAAGGTATAACTAGAGAGTTAGTGGAGGGATTTGGTACCAAATCTCTGCCCCTTATACTTGATTCGTCTTTATTCTTGTGATTCCATAAAAATTACTTGTTGCGTCAACCTCACTATTTGGTTTTGTTGACATCTAGAAAAGACAAGGACGAAGAATCCAAATTCAATGGCCAAATGAAATTCATGAACTTTGGTGAGTAATGATGATGAGAGGAATGGCAATATTTGGTGTTTAGAAAATGCGCACTTATTTGAAGGGTCAATTGGGAAAAGGTTGAAGTTCTATTTCACGATGAGTAGCATGCGGTTGCGCATGCCTTACAAATTGGTAATACATATGAAAAAGTCTACATCTTTCAAATCATATGTTACCAATGCACTGTATTTTTAGCATTAAAATACTCTCTTTGTTCTTGTCAGATCCTCACATTTTTCTTTTCAACGTCCAAACAAGGCTCGGAAAAAAAGTTTAGTTAGAATATTACTTTAAAACATCAAAACAAATCAACACCAAACACGACTTCATAACTTTCCCTTCATTGTTCACCCACTCCCAATCCTAAGTTTCTTGAAACAATCAGTATTTGAAAAAAAAAAAGTTTTTATTATTTTTAAATTTGTAAGCAACTTTGAAAAACAAAATTGAAATTGTGGATAACTTATTTTAGTTACCATATATGAAGTAAAGGTCAGTCCATTCTCTGTAATCTTACAATGTATATTTTAAATTACACTTATAAATTATTCTAATAGTTAATTTTACTAAACATTTATAATTTGATAAGCCGGGATAAGATTTTTAGCTAATAACTTTCAACTGAAAAATATTCCTTTTTAGACTGAAATAGTTTTGCTAAATATAACCCATATTTGTTAATATAAAAGTGACTGATATAATTGTAATTAAAGCTGTCAAAACGGATAATTCGGTTCGGCCTGGTTCGACTCATTAGGGGTTGATTAGTGAGTCAATCCAACTCAACTCACTTATTAACGAGCCAAAAAAAATGAAACCCGGTCTGGTCCACCATGGATTGGTGAGTTAAACGAGTTGACTCACGGATTCACTTAATTAAAAAAAATTATTTTTTTATTTTTTTCAGTCAAAACTAAATTATAATTCTAATTAAAATCTAAATAAACTTCAATACAATTCAAATATAAACTAAAATCATAAAAATACAAATTATATATGTGTTGACTAAAAAAAATAAACTAACCTGACCTAAATACAAAGCTCAACTTAACAAGAAACACTTGTGTGACCCTTTATTTGCAGGTTGGTAAGCCAACCCGGTTCACCACAGGTTCAACAAGGGTGAGCCGGGTTCTAGGTGAGTTAGGTCAAAAATCAACTCATATTGAAATTTATAAAAAACTTTCAACCCAACCCGACCGAAATCCGTCGTGAGCCGAATTGACTTGCGGATTCCAATCCATTTTGACAGCTCTAAACGTAATTAAACAATTTTTGCTTCTACCCTATTCATAAAAAAAATTATAACCAAATAATAAATCAATTTTACTTTTAATAGAATCTATAAAATAAATAAATTATCATTCATGCATAAAATACAATTATTTTAAACAACTAAACAAATGGGGAAAATGTCAACTATTGAGTCACGTACGTGTATATATTTATGCACATATAGACAACCCAAATAAAATGTTTTAAATATGTTATATTATTTATTAATTCTTTGTAAAAACATATTTAATTTACTAATTATTTAAAAAACCAATTACTTGTCTATAAGTTAATTTGAATTTATAAAAAATATTAATTTATTTTATTTCTTCTTTATTTAAAAACATTTATAGAAAACATTGTCTAAACAATTCTTATGTCTTTGTTCATATCAGACTGACATTAGAATGGGTTGGGTTATATATTATTTCATATGTTTTTGTTATATATGGATTATGGTTATAGTTATTTAGAGACTGTGGTTCCACATGGTTATATGACATTAGTCTTACACATATAAAACATTTCACATCACTTTAACCCAAAATCTTAAGATAATGGTGTTATGAGTTTTTATTCTTATATAGTGTTTAACTTTGTCTATTATATCCAATGTGGGACTTTTTGACTCAGACTTGGACTATTCCTAACATAATGTATGTATTTAAGACAAACAAAACGAGCTGAATGAAATTTGGCTGATTTTATTTTTAATAATTTAGGTGTGTAATATATAATGAAATTTCAACTATATTATCATATATGTATAAATGATTACATATCTAAAATTATAATAAAAATAATAAAGTAATTGAAGTGAGAAGAGTATAATATTATATATATATATATATATATATATATATATATATATATATATATATATATATATATATATATA
>Ga0099822_1001516_pt1 | contig 27243 bp, 20 predicted proteins | sample CowpeawhiteBW_FD_76839 | JGI IMG/M metagenome (GOLD analysis project Ga0099822, IMG submission 76839) | Root nodule microbial communities of legume samples collected from California USA - Cow pea white BW | ecosystem: Host-associated > Plants > Roots > Nodule | place: USA: California | collected... | reverse complement strand
TAATAGAGAGAGGTACAAGTAAAAAGAGTAACTGAAAATAAAAAGATTAAATAGAAGATATTGTTTGATATTGTGGTTATCAATATCTAACAATATCTTAATAATATCAAACAATATCTAACATGTTGAATTGCGTTCTTTGCCTTTTTCATAGGTGATTTACAAAACACGGTTCTTTCTATGAGGGATTGTGCATATGAGGCTAGTGTTGCACTGTCTGCTTTTGCTCGGATTTCAAGGATCCAAACTGCTCTAACTTCAGAAAGTGGTTCAATGCTTGAAGAGGTAGTATCCAAATTTCATCGTTGTTGTATGTTAATGTGAAGTATAATGTTTAACTAATTCTTTCAGATAGTTTATTTAAAGAATTTGATATTTGTATTGATGTCAATCCGTGCATTGTACACATGTTTCTATACAGAGATAATTTTAGAACTGCTAGTTTATAAGTAGGCAAAAGGATTTTAGGTTAATGAAATTATGCTTTGCACCTGGTCTTTAAATCTTAGCATGACCCAAGTTGTTCACAGATGAAATAAAATTAACGTAAATGTAATTTGATGAAATTCTTTCAAAATATTCTGGCTCCATGGATCATTCTGAGCAATCCTGAAATTGTTAGACCTACTTTTTAAGGTAATGGTAAATTACTGACCCCTCCCCCTCCCAAAATATCCCAATTCAATAAAAAGGATTAGTATGCATTTGAATAAGGGTTCTGTTCCTCTTCCTCGTCACCAGATCTACTGCTTCTTATTATAAATATATGATTACAGTCACAATTATTACAAATAATTTACTATCGGTACCATTAATTACCATTATGTCCTCTTCGTATTTTGTTTTTTTGAAACTAAATATTTCTTCGCTTTGTAGGTTTTAGCAATAACTGAAGATATACATGATGTTTACAATCTGGGGAAAGAGGCAGCTGGTGTCCACCTTTCTCTTATGGAAGGCCTTTCAAAGGTTTTTACCTCTTGTCTCTCAGTTTGTAAAATATATTGACCTTTAGGCTTTGCCTTAGCTGTCAATTTTATATTTCCTGATATTAAGCTTCCCTAACGTCAGTTTTGTACTTTGTTGGTTTTGTTTTTTTAGGCAAATGCCATCCTTTTTCCACTTGAATCGGTGCTGTCTAAGGATGTAGCTGCTATGGCTGATGCAATAGATAGGGAAAGTGAGACCAAGAAGGAAATATCACACATCCATGGACAGGCTATATATCAATCATATTGTTTAAGAATCAGGGAGGCTTGTCAGACCTTTAAGCCCTTGGTACCCTCTCTGATGTTAGCTGTAAAGGGACTTTATTCATTGTTGACAAGGCTAGCAAGAACTGCTAATGTCCATGCTGGCAACCTGCACAAAGTAATCTGACAGTTTCAAGCTATTCTCTCTCTCTCTCTCTCTCTATATATATATATATATATATATATATATATATATCATAGGGCGGAACTTTGTCCTTGATCTACTATATATGTGTGTGTGTTTATACGTCTGTATATAAACAGCCACTGCTTCGGTCAAATCTTGACTGGCCAAGGATTTTTCTTTTTATAGTTTGAAAGATCCATATTCTCTGTTTTCAGGCGCTTGAAGGAATAGGAGAAAGTCAGGAAGTAAAATCAGTGGATACTACTTTGTCAAGATCAGATGGTGGGGGTGGTGAGGCTGTTGAATTTGATGGTAAAGAAGGGGAGGGTCTCTCTAGGTCTGAAGATGGTGAAACTGATGATTTCGTTGGCTTTTCTCGACTTAGTTTGGAAGACAAGGGATGGATATCACCCCCAGATAGCATCTGCTGTACTAGCTCTGAATCTGACATGACAGCAGCCGAAGTTAGTCTTCCTGATAGCTTGAATGATTCTGCAGGAAATAAAGACCAGCTTTCACAGGGGTCTAGTCGTAGAAACCCTACAGGTCTTATGCATACTGCTCTATTCTCTCAAACTGAATTGGAAGAAATCTCACCCTTTGGGCTGTCACAATCTTCTCCTGTAGAAACTGATCTTAATGGTTCTGGTTCTGTGAAGTCAACCAATGAGGCCACTGAACATTCTGAAGCAATAGTTTTACTAGGTGATAAAACTGCTGCCATGCCTGCTAACTCCCAAAATCCAGCAAATGAGAACATAGACAAATTTGATTCAGCAAATGAGCCCCTTTCTGCAAAAGAAGTTAAAAATGCTACAGAACACCGTGATGCTCCGAATGTAAATGCCAATACTCGTGTTGGAAGGGGTATGCACAAAATCTTTATGTATTATTTTTTTGTAGCACTGCTTATTTAATTTATTAATCCCATATCAGTAAAATAAATAACCAGTTTTTCATTAAGATTTTTAACCCTCTCTAGTGGTGTTCCATAAATAAAAACATGAAAGAATATGAATCTTAAAAAATTAATGTTACCCATTTCTAATAAAAAAGAAAACGCACTGTCCTAATGGATATAAGTGGACCCTGGTTGCCTTCAGTATAATGATTACACAATTATTCTGTGGGGCAAATTAGACAGTTTCTTTTTCTTTAATTTGATGAGTTTTTTCTTCTTTTAAATGTAAAAAAGTAAGAAGAAAGTGTTGTTTTATGATCTGTTTTTCCTTTCATTTCCTTGCTCGTTTTAGAAGAGACTGACTTAGGGTCCAGATCTTGCCTTGATCACAGTTAAAATAATCTAAAAAGTTTTAATTTGACTATGGACCAAGGTTTGGGTATCTCAGTTTACAATTGTGGTTATTTCAATATCTAGACCAAGTTATGGAGATTGCATTTTGATATCCAATGATATTCATGAACTGTATTTTTTTTTTTAAAAAAGGGAAACAGTACTAAAAAAACCACCAAATAATCTTTTACGCCTACTAGTACCTCATTATAACTATGTCGTTCAGACATCATAATTTCCTATGTGATTGAATGTAAAAGGAATTGACATGCCCTTTTTCATTTGTGGCTTTTTGCATTTTATGCTAGGTAAAAATGCTTATGCCTTGTCAGTATTGAGGCGGGTTGAGATGAAAATTGATGGTCGAGATATCTCTGAAAGCAGGTCGGTAGGGTATTTTCGCAATCACAAAATCTTCTACTGAATTGTTCTATTAATGTTGGGCCTTCTTTGGATTTCAGAGAAATTGATATTGCAGAGCAAGTAGATTATCTACTAAAGCAAGCCACTAGTGTAGATAATCTATGCAACATGTACGAAGGTTGGACACCATGGATCTGAGGTTCAAGAAGTTCCTCAGACTGGAGCATCTTAAGTCCCATTCCCAATATTACGCAAGAATTTGGCTCAAGCTTCGTTGCGTTGACCATGGTGAGGAATAGGTCCTTAGGCCAGCTATTTTTTCCTGGTGACGCAGGAAGCCACCAGAACAAAGTTTTTGCAGGTCCCATTAATCTGGCCATTTGTTGAAGTATTTTGCTGATCACAATTACTGATCTATCTTCTGCCTTCCTTTTGATTTCAGGTTTTGTCGGGGCAGAGTTACTATTTTTGACCTTACTTGTGGGCTTTCATCTACCATCCCACAGTGAAGTCCCGGGCTCACAGCTGGTCTCGTGGGAGATGAAAAACGATTACCAGTGTAGTGTAGCTTTTAGCTCCTGCAACTTGCATTGCCATACTCATTGAGGAGCATGTTTTGGATCCTCGGCTCTTGAAAGGCTGAAAAAAATGTTTTGTTTCTAGCTGGAGCATCATACTATTGCTAAACCCACGTCCAGGATGAATTACACGTATCTGTGTAAGCATTTATCTGTTGATAGGTCAAGTAATCAATTGCGCATTGCTGATCTCTCATGTAATTGCAGCGTGTTTGGTTTCTCATTGGCTACCGCACAGCAACAAAGACCAGCTTATGTGGTTTTTACATGGAGAAGATTGGAGCTTGTGACCAAATTTGTAACTTTCAATTCCTTTTGTCATCTTTTCGTTCTTTTATTCTTTTTCCATCTTTTTTATCCACTCCCATGTACCTAAAGTTGCCTTCATCTGCATCCCAATATTCCAGTTTTTTTTTTCTTCGAAGATATTGGAATAACGTTGCCAGTTGAATAAACCAATGTTCTGAAAATAAGATAGATTAAAGTTTTAATGATACGATAGAATCGATATTGACAAAATAATAATGTAATATATTAGATAATATTACAAAAATATAATATTATAATTTAAAAAATATTAAAAATTAAAAGTACCATTTTAAAAAAAAAATATTAACATTTCTCTTGCCATCCTCTTCCCTACACCTCTCTTACATTTTAGATTTTGGATGTTGGATGAAGGAATTTGGAATGTCAAACTTTGATGTCAGATTAATATTTAAGCAATGAAATGAGACGTAAATTTTGAATTATTTAGTTTAGAAAGAAAGTTACAGACGGACATTTGTTTTTTCGTGTAGATTAACTTCATTATTAAGTATGAAAAAAAAATGGCCTTATCATTGTTTTCAACGTGTGTAGTGCGAAGATCATATTGGGAACATCCAATTAATTTCAAGCATATAAAACTTAAAAAGAAAATTATATAAATAAAAATGAATATATGCTTATGTCCAGTTAGTATGGTATACCGAAGAAAAATATGGTAGGTGAAAACGAAAACTAATAAACATAAGTGAGAAGTTGACCCCACGATTCTCTTGGGTTTATTTGGAAAATCAAATCCTGAGGATAATGATAAAAGAAAAGAAAGTCACGTGACTTGTGCTAATGAGAGTGTTAGTAAAAGAGTAAGACCAAGAAGAAATTATCTACCGATACCAAGAGATAACATAATTTTTAAATATTTAACAAATTTTCTATTTTTAGTATTTCACTGTTTGAAATAAAAAAAAATAATATTATTTTGAACATTCAATATATCAACTCAAAATCCTCTATCACTTAAAACTTCACCAAAATATTAGATCGAAAAGAAGAATCTCGTACCCTGCTCAAAGGCAAGTGGCACTTCCACAAATGCCACGCATGTTGTTTATCTTTTGCGCTGTAACACGGTTTCACGCCATCAGATTTTCATGCGCATATCTATGATTCTAGTTCCTGTTTTACGTTTCAGTTTCAAAGCACACTCACAAAAAGAAAACACAGTTTCCAAATATTTCCACTTTATCCCAATCTTAACACCCCAATGACCTCACCCACGTTATATATATATTTAGCCAAACACACTTCTCACATCAAACTAAACATTACCAGAAGTGTCTTTCTTGTTTTTGCTGTCATCTCAATTCCAGTCCCTTATTTCTCTTACTAGCTCTCTGATTATTGCTTTTGGCTTTTTCTGCTTATTCGGTAGATTTGAAATCATGTCTGCACTGGTTGATATATGGACAAGAGAACAATCCAAGCTAAGGGAAAAAGATGCTGCTTCCATTCAACACGAATCTGCTCAATCCCTCCAGAAAAAGGACCACACCTCATCTGGGTTGGCTGAACTTGATGCCAAACTCATGCAAGTTAACAAGCAAAGGTTGCTCTTTTCGGATGCTTCACTTTCCATGCTTGTTCAATGTTTTAGCCCTTGAAGAAAACAATAAATGCTTCACTCACTTTATTTCTTCCTTTCAAAGTTAGAATCATGTGTATCTGTGTGTGTATATACTGCTCCTTCATATCTCTAATAAAATCACCTGTTTAATTTTCCTTTTCTTCTCTTAATTTTACACCCAAATTGTTAGTACTCGCTACCAGTAACCTCTGGTAAATAGAATATGTAACTCATCGTGTAAAGGCATGTGGAGACTATGCTAAACATCGGTATAAGCTTATACCAAGTTCAGATAAGGTTATATTAAAAAAAAAAGGATAAGCTTTCAAACTTTAGTCAAAAAAATAGACAAAAATAAAGATATTATCTATTCTGAGAGGAATGTTCTACTTGAATTCAGAAAAACTTGGTCCTTCTAGAGATATGGAAAACCAGATTCCAGCACGCGTTTTAATGAATTATATTTAATATTTTGGTCTCTACGGTTAACAAATACTAGCCATTCATAGATATATACATATATTTTTGTTAGGTGTTGTTGACTATGCTTTTAAAATACATAACTGCATGTGTCAATTTCAATTGACCTGTTCCTTTCTTTTAGCAAATTACATTTCCATTCAAAGAAAGTTACTAGTATATACTTAAAAATGCTTTGCATTTATTTAAAGGTAACACGACAACAGATATTTAAGGATAAAAACACAGGAACCATAGCTGTTGGTGTAGTTTGAAAAGTTCCACGCACGCCGTCGTTGTTGTCCATTTCTTTTCTCAGCAATTTCCATTCCAACGTTTTGAATACGTTGTTCGTTACCAAACCAAAACCTGTGCCACTCTTTCCCTCGCATGTCTCCTTCATATACTCTCCACCAATTGCCACTCACTCAGCTGTTTCCTAATTCATGATATGACGTATCAGAACAAGAGTGAAGGTTGGGGAATAGCATAAGCAGCATCAAGTTGTGTTGATTTGATCAACTTTTACTCTGGGATGATATATTATATCGTACATGGCTTCGCTTCTGAAAAATCTACGTCCCGGTGTGCCTTCTGTTCATGATGATGGTGGCGATTTCAGCTATGAGTACTCTTTTGCTGAGGAATACAAAGGTCCTCCTCTCGGTTACTCCGTCCCAGAAGTTCTTCCTTTCAACCTTGACCAAGTCCCGTTTGCACCTGTTGCTCGTTCTCCCCCTCACAACTTGTCCCTCCCAGTGATCCAACCCTTTAGAAAAACCAATGCAGAATTGGCTTCAACAACTGCTTCTGTTTCTTCTGATCCACTGTCAATCAAACAAGAGGATCACGATGACGATGATGATGATGATGATGATGACCCTTTTAACCCAAAACATGTTAAACGGCCCTCCGTGGTGACTTTTCGTGATCCTGAGACAAATGAGATAGAGGAGGATGAAGAGATTGTTGAAGCTGCAAGTGGAGAAAGTAGTGGTAACAATGGTAAACGTGTGAGGCCGCATGCTGAGAGAGTTGGGAAGAAGGGTTCGTGCTATCGATGCCTTAAAGGGAGTCGTCTAACTGAGAGGGAGGTTTGCATTGTTTGCGGTGCAAAGTTTTGTCGCAAGTGTGTGGTTAGAGTAATGGGGTCCATGCCTGAAGGCAGAAAATGTGTCACTTGCATTGGTCACAGAATTGATGAGACCATGCGAGGGAAGCTTGGAAAACCTTCTCGGATGCTCAAGTGCTTGTTGTCTAAGGCTGAAGTGAAACAAATCATGAAGGATGAGATGTTTTGTGAAACAAATCAAATACCAGCAGAAGATGTTATTGTGAATGGAGAACCTCTCGACTGGGATCAGCTCACGCTGCTTTTGACCTGTTCAAACCCCCCAAAAGGATTGAAACCGGGTTTCTATTGGTATGATAAAGCATCTGGCTTTTGGGGAAAGGTGAAGCTTATAGATATACTCTTTTTTGTTAGTTCAATCTGAGTGAACTTGAACTTACCCTTTATGTTTTTCACAAGCAAAGCTCAAATATGGTGTACTGCTTGATCCTGCAGGAAGGTCAACGACCATGTCAAATTATTAGCCCACAGTTGGAGGTTGGGGGTCACTTGCAGAGAAATGCAAGCAATGGAAAGACAGAAGTAACTATAAATGGTCGAGAGATTACCAAAGAAGAGCTATGGATACTGAAGGTGGTTCTTGATCTGTGCACTTTCAAAGTATATATTTTGAAACTGTTAAAACTGAAGTAAGTATCACTTTGTTTGATTGCAGTGGGCAAGAGTGCCATGTGATGGAACAACAGACTTTTGGGTGAGCCATGATGGATCATACATGGAAGTGGGACAGAAGAATGTGAAGGGCCACATATGGGAGAAGGTAATTCATGTTGTTTAGCTTTTCTTAAGGTATAAATCCCATGTCAATGACTCTGATATATATATGTTCATGCTTTTCACAGTCTACAGTGAAGCTTGCTTCTCTAATTCTATCCCTTCCAGTTCCTTCTAGCTCCTTAACTCCTGCTGGTGAAGGAGAAAGTGGAATTAGCGAACACAACATTGAACAGAAAATGCTTCACAAATATTTACTTGTCGGTTCTGTCAATTCTGGAACATGTACCATATATAAACAGGTAACATGCTGAATGCATTTGTTTGACACATGAATAACTGTCTGTAATTTTTATGTTGAAGGCTTGAGTTTCGTGACACTTAGACTGAACCTTTTATATTGCAGGCCAGGCTTCTGTATAATGTTCCTTTCTCTGGAACCGAGCTCCACAACATGAAGCTGGTAATTCAAAGAAACTTGTATAGGTACCTTGGTATCATACTAGAGGCGCGAGAAATTTTTGAAGAGAGTTTGTATATAAAAAGTAACGAACAACATGTTGGTGAATCAACTTCTTCTGGTAATTGTGTTTCTTTAAATATATAAAAAAAAAAAAACTAACTGGGAGGTCTGTGCTGTCTGAATGAAGTGTTTGTCCACATTTCATTGAACACCTTTTCCTTTTGCATTCTTTATGAACATCATAAAGCAAAATGGCCTTATCCATGCAGTCTTTGATAACAACATTATTGCTAATTTCCTCATTTGCTAAACATAATGTTAAGGAGAGAAGTTATTGATGTTTGGTTTACAACAGGGATTGCTGGAGAAATCATTGACACGACAACCTATTCCATTAGTCCAAGACTAAGAACTTTCTCCGATTGGCTACTCAAATACATGATGTCTGGTAACTTGGATGAAATATTCCCAGCAGCTGCTCGTGAATATGCCCCAGTGGTGGAGGAACTGTGGAGGGATTCAGCCATTCAGGCCACGTACAACAGAAGAAATGAGATAAAAAATCTGCCAAAAACTGCAAGCTACTTTCTTGAACGGGTAAGATAATGTTTAGCTAGCTCCCACATATTCATCATCACATCATAATTCATAAAGTTGTGTTTTTTTTCTACTCTGCTGCCATTCTCTATACTGGAGTTGTTTAGAAAAAGAATTGGAATAACTGATATGACACAGTTCACACGGTTAATAATGTTCTATTACTTCATAGAAAGTACTTGTCTTTTCTCCTCTTTTTAATCCCATTTGAACTTCCTGAGTTAGTTTAAGTTTGATACAGGATTATGTAACACAAGATTACCTCAATCTCATTAAATATCTAAATATTTCTTCTGATGCAGGCTGTTGAAATTTCAAGGATAGATTATGAACCCTTGGAGATGGACATCTTGTATGCTGAGGGGATAACCTTATCCAATGGCCTTTCTTCCATGGAGTTTTCATTTCCTGTGTCAGGTCATGAGGACTCATTGGACCCTGTGTATCGACATGATCCTTTACTCAGGTCACCTCTCATTCCATTAAGCTTACACATAGATAACAATGTTCGGTTTTTTAGTTATGAACTTCATCATTTTTTCAATTCCAAACCAAAACTAAGCTAGCTGATTTATGCCACTCAAAGCATAAACCATATGAGACTGTGTTGTTGAATCTTTGTTTGTGCTTGTAGGTATCAGCTCATCAGAGTAAATTCAAAAAGCCTTGGAGAAAAATGCAAGTGGTTGGACATGTTTGAAGACACTGATGTAGTCTTGTTCTCAGTGGCCTTAACTGACTATGATGAGTACACGGTAGACAGTGAAGGAGCTGTTACCAACAAAATTTTAGCAGCCAAACATCTCTTTCAAAACATCATCACTCATAGAGTCTTCAGCAACACCAAATTTCTTCTGATATTGACCAAGTTTGATCTGTTCGAGGAAAAGATTGAACAGGTTCCTCTAACACAGTGTGAATGGTTTTTTGACTTTGATCCAGTTATTAGCCACAACCATAAAACCGCTGCTATTAGCAAACGCAGCAACCATCCTCCACTGGCTCAACGTGCTTTTCAATACATTGGTATGAAGTTCAAAAGCTGGTTCAATTCTCTAACTGGTCAAAAGCTGTTTGTTTCACGGGTTACTGGGTTGGAACCTTCTACTGTTGATGAAGCTCTCAGATATGCCAGAGAGGTTATGGTGTGGCAAAAATGGGACCCCTCTTTGAGAAATGAAAAGTCTGAGATAACATCCACAACTTTTGAGGCAAGCTCTGAAGAAAAATTTAATAACTATAATCACCACTAGAAAATTCTCTAGTTTTTTCCTCACATTTTGGAACCAGTCAATAGTACTGGATTAACATTGTTGTCACCACCATATAAGTAGTCTCTTCCCAGACATGCTCTGTAAATGTGACTTTAGAATGACAATTTCTTGTATGATATAATAAATCAAATTAAATTCATTCATGTTTGATTAGAAATAAACAAAATCTATACTTTTATGTGAGGTTAAATTTGTGTATAAATTTGTATTACAAAGTTTAAGATAAAACTTTTGTTAACACAAATCACTTCCCTTGAAATATAGTTTTAAATAAAACTGATTTTGTAAAATCAAAACCAGTCAACATTAAAGTTTGCCAAACATCAAATCCTAGAAACTACAGGATCATTTTTCATTGCCGACACAGCTGCAGAATGAAAGTTTTTTGCTTTTACTCTGCTGAAATATGTTTTCCTACCCTCCTTTTTATATTACGATGATACAAATTGTTAAATATCACCCTTTTATAATGCAAATTGTTGAATGGAGTTTTGTGACAAAAATCAATGAACTGGGGTTGAGCTGAGTGTAACCTTCTTGTCACGTACTGAACCTGATATCTTTTTTGACCCTGATATTTTTTTGGCTTAAAAAATATCCTTGGTAAAAAGCTACTCCAAACTTTATGCGAATAAAAAAAGTGGAAATTAGCAGCAGATTCAGATATTTTGTTCATAAAAGCAAGAACAATGACAATTTAACCAACAATTGAACGAAAAGGCACCCCTTATGAGAAAGAAAGTCATTCTTGTTTACCTTTTCATGTAAAGTATTATAAATTGATTTTAACTGTACCAATTAGGTTGCATATGCAAGCACCAATTATGCACTGATTTTAACTTTTCTGCAAGATGAAATCCACTGACATATCTAAACAGATTATAATTGCATATTTTACCCATATTATTGAGTCAACAAAACTAAAACAGAACAACTGAAGTATATAATCAAACATAAAATTAAACTCAACAAAAAATTGATATACCAAATATGATGTTTGATTAGATCAGAACTTATGTACAACAGTTCATAACATTTCCATTACATAACTCGCAAGCTAAGAACTGACAGATAGATAAAACAGAAATGGAATATACAAAACATTTGATTCTTCTATTGCTCATTCCTTGAAATCAGCAAGAACATCCTCAATGAAAAAAACATATCACCAAGGCACAAATCGATCCATAAGCAAACACATGGTTGCCTCTGACATGGTTCCACTACTGTCTCTCGTAACTGCAGTGTTCTTCTTCTTTTGAGCTTCCTTTTCCTCCTGTTCCCTCTCTGATCCTTCTTTGGCTTTGGATGAGAAAGGCTTCCGTGAAAGTACTTTTTCTCTCAGCTTTGCCAGCTCCCCAACCCACACCTCTACCACAGCAGACATTTTCTTCAGCAACTGCAAACCAGTGAAGTAAAAACCTTTGCTTTGTAGATTTTTTGCTCTGTGCTTTTGCATGAACGTTGGTGGTGAAGAGAGTGTGGTATATATAGGAAGAAAGTATAAAGGGTGTGTGAAAACTAGGAGCTTTTGGAGCACCTTGGATGCAGTAGTGGCACACAGGACTCAGTCAATTGAATTGGATATGCTTCGAAAGTTTTAGATATTCGGTGGGAGAAAACTATTGGCTTTGTTAACATTTTTTTTCTCTAGTTTTGGCCCACTGGCTCCACGAATTTATGGAAGTACATGATTATGATAGTACCATGTTTTGAATTTGCTATGCCAAGGATAAGATGAGTATGAGAATTCAATTATTGTTTTCCTTTTTTCTTATCAGACCAAAATCTTATACATTTTTTAATATGAAAATAAGGCACATTAAGAAAACTAGTTATTAATTTTTTTTATTAAATTATTTTCATAACAAAATATTAATTTGATTCTTCTATTTTTATCTCAATTTAATTTTTATTTTAAAAAATTTGATACAATCATATTTTTTCCATGACATAATAACAATGTTAAATAAAATATCGTATGTCAATTTTTGGATTTTTTTTAATAATAAATCAATTATATTATGTATGACTCATATGACACATACATGACATTGGCGGGCTCCATCATGAATGATGTTTGCCTACTATTCATCCTTTTTTATGACTCATAATTCAATTATACTATGTGCGAAAGCAACTTCCCTCTGAATAATACTTGTTTATAGTATAAAATAAAAATATGTTTTCCCTGTATTAATCTCACTTTATTAAAATTTATTATTCATTAACTGTTATAAATGATCCTAAAAAAGTGAATTTAGTTATCATTAAATTAGATTATAGAAAGTTTAATTTACAATATTATATAGTTAGCATAAATACAAGCACTTTGATATGCATGTGTGCGCGTGTCAATTATGCTAAGATAATAAAATTTTGAAAAATAAATCACTTTTGTAAAAAGCAGTGTCTTTGAAAGAATATTGTATGGAGAAATACAATGAAAATAATTAGATATGTCTACATTTTTAATTGTTTAACATATATTGTGGTTAATTTTTTATTTAAGAGATTATAAAATTGTTTTTAAGTTTGAGAGATTGTGAAATTGAGAGATTATAATGTTTCCCATTTATATTTTTATTAAATAATGGAAATATATTTATCTGATGATTGAAGATAAAATAGTTTAATATATGACGCAACAAATTATAATAAAGAATGTGTTTTACTTCTATAATTAGATAGAGAAATTACATGTAGGAATTTGGTATTAATGGAGAAAATTCTCATAAATATTTGCTGAGCAATAATTTTATCTAATAATAAAAGTCTCAACCATTAGAAAATAGTGTATTTCAACGTTAATTAAGAAATTCAGTCAAAATTAATTAAGAAAATCTGTGTTAGCATTAACTGAAAAATAATATTAATTTATATTTTAATTGGCATCACTGAAAAAATAGTTTAAATGTTAGCAATTGAAAAATATTTTATTAATGTTAACATAAAAATGTCTGACATCAATTCAAAAAATACTAATCCAAAAATATTATTGATGTGGATAGGAAAAATAAATTCAAACTGACATCAATTAAAAAAAATATATATATTATGTCAATAAAAAAGCTTAGATAGTAAATATTGAAAAGTAACTATGATTGACTTTAGTTTAGAAAAGATTATCTATCAATATCAATAAAAAAAATAATGATGAATGGACAAAGACTGAACTTTGACTAAGTTAATAATATTTTCATTGAAATTGAATGACTAAAATTAAATTGAAGAGAAAGTATGAAAAAAAATTTAAAAAGAAAAGAGTATTAAAAAAATTCATTTTTTCTTTTTTAAATAAAATCAAAATTATTTGATTTTAAGTAGTATAATTACTTTTGGAAGGGATAATTTCTTTTGCAAACACTCCTTCCACAAAAGTAATTTGAAGATGAATTCTAAACTCCTACAAAAAGTTTATTCTATACCACAACTATAAACTCCTACAAAAAAAATGATGAATATTCAATTCTTTCTGAAAGAATGTCAAATTCTTTCAAATAATATTTAGGAAGAAAAAGAGTTTTTGGGGGAGGGCTCAACTTTTCGGAGAAAGATCCAACAAAAACTCTCATGTGGGCTTTCTTATCGGGCCATTATTGGACTTATTCACAACTTATAGGCTTTTTCTTCTTGTAGCTCCATAATTTTTTAAATTATTACTTTACTCTTATAAAAGTGGCTTCACAGGTTAATTGATCTAGAAATATTCTAAAACATGTTTTTCGTAACATATATAATATAGAATTAGTTTTCTAGAACACAGTGTTTTGGAATGAGTTTTTGAGAATGAACTCTCTCTTTTATTTTTCCTTTATAACGGAGAACGGAGAAAAGCCAATTTGTAAAGTATTCACCTTGCAGGCCTACATATGCTTGAAGAATTACTAATAGAACTCCTCTTTATACTTTTCACACCCATCAATTTTCAGGTTTCTTATATTCAAATAGACATTTTTTCTTGCATGATAAAAAATATTTTTCACGCAGTTGTAAAAAAAAATTGCTTGCAGTTTTTTTTTTCAAATTGAGCATATTTTTCTTTTGGTGATTTCCAACATAATTATCATAAATCATGATTTTTGGGTCTCAATTTTTTCTGCCAACCAAATGCGACCTAAAAGTTTTCTTTGGTAAAACCAATTATAAAATAACTAAAAGTGTACATGTTAATTGATTGGATTTTGTTCAGCGATAGGAAAGCAAAATTTGAACTTGATTTTAAGTCTTAGGGCGTGTTTATTATGGGATAAATGATTTGAGAGAAGAAGATGATTTATTTAGATGGATTTCACGATTAAGTTTATGTTGTATTTATAAGAGATTTACAGGTGATAGTGAAATTAATTTGAATGTAAATTTTGTGAATGTTTGTGAATGATTTGATTATAATTAATAAAAAATAAAATTTAATAGATAAAAAAGTAAAGTTACCAAATTGTCTCTGGTGTTAAAAATAACATAAAATAATATTTAGATAAGTTGTAATTAATTTTAAATTATTTTTAATGAAAAATAAAATTATTAATTGAAAAAAAAATATTATAATATATTTGATTTGAAAAATTATTTTAATTTTTTTCGAGCAATGGTGTTGTATTTTTGTAATAAAATAATGAAGGTATATTAGTAAAATGGTTACATCACTCTCAAATCTCATCTTAGAAAGAGATATCATGTGGAGAGAAAACTGTAATCTCCTACATAAAAATCCTTTAGTAATGTATCGAGTAAATTTTGGTCGTGTCAATTCGAGATGAATTTTCACATTTTATAAGCAAGAAAAATATTGTTCACAACCTTAACTTTCACCTCCCCATAAAATTGAGAGTTGGTGGATTCATGTTATAAGTGAGAGATGACTTGCTAGTGAGTAAAAAATTAATGTTACAAAGATGTGAACTACATGTTAAAAAATCTTTAGAATAAGTAACTAAAGTGACGTTGAGGTCGGTCCATCTCATACTTCGAGGTTAGTTTATTTTCTATTTGCTCGTCGATCCAACCCAACGCTTATTTCTCTTGTCAATTTTGTAGTGTTGAGTTATTTTCATGATTGTTTGTAGAAATATCACTCTTGTTTATTTGTAGGAGGATCACACCATAGATAATACAAATTTAAATTATTTGATAAGATTAGCTTTAATAAACTAACCTTATATTTATCTAAAGACATAAACAAAATTAGTTATTTGATTCTAAATTAAAAGATATTTTAAATAAATTAATGAGAGGTTAAAAAAAATGTGTAGATTATAAGTCATGTTATTATATATTAAAACCAAGTCTATATACACCATGCTTTTGTCAAAAGTATGCATTGCAGATCTCATAGAATAATAACATTCAGGTCATCAATGATTATTGAGAGTCAGAATAAATATATCCATGTGTCATCTTTGAATAATTATAATACTGTTATGATTAGTAAGTTTGTATAAAGTGTTTACTAAAATTAAATTATATGTATATAAATGCGTCAGATTTTGAGGTTGCTCCAGTTCCAATTGAGTGCAAACAGTGAGCAATATGAAGCTGAAGAAGTGTGAGAGCTCTAGAAAATTGCAATTATTGGTTTATCATTCATCTCTTGTCTTGATTCTTCTCAACTGTGTATACCACCATCTGACACGTATACTACAGTTCTTTCATTAATATTGCCAACACCAACATCCCCACAAAATCACTTCTAACGCTTGTAGGACCAGAAACAAATTTATGAATCAGATTAATCCATTTACAGAAGAAGATATACAATGACGAAAAAGTTAGAATAGGTGATAATGCTTGTAGCTATCAGTATAAAAGAATATAAAACACTTGATTAAACCCATAAAGAGTTCAAAATCATAAGTTATTAGAATGATAAAGTTTATAAATTAAATTGTGATTGATGATAATGATACCAGTGTCATTATCCTAACTTCAAAATCAAAATAAATAACATTAAATATTATAATATCTTTATATATATTCCTTTCATCCAATACAGGTTTTTGGGTCATCTAATGGTTTATCCATGAAATTACCCTAAAACAAACACAGAGGCAGTAATATACTTGTCAGGTTTAATCAAGTAGATCAAGTCACGACGAATGGTGACAGATGTACTTTGAGTATCAGTTATTTCTTTAGTCAATGTGAGACTCTCATAAATCAATGGTCATATTTGTTAAGAATTCAAGTGTGAGTTTAAGTTTTACTGTGGTTAAAAACGAGAAAGTAGAACATTATATAAAAATAAAGATCCATAAACCTATTATCTTAAAGTTTTGGGTTAAGAATGATGTCAATATCTTATATGGTTGAATTCAAGTCTCATTGGTGTTGTATCTCTGTTGTTGTTAAAACATTGTTGTTAACACAGTAACATGTTAGAGTTTAAAATCCTTAACGAAAGGTTCTGCATTGGTATATTATCCTTGATTATATTAGAGATAACAGGGATAGGGATGAAGCAACATGATATGCAGAAATCCTGGTTCCATGATTGATGAACATGATAGATATTTTGTTTGAGAGTCAAAAAGAGGAGCTTGACTGCATGCATGTGTTGTTGAGAGACACTGATTTTTGGTTGGGGTGTGGTGAGTGAATGGGCCAAAGCAGTGAGCAAAATATAGCCATCTGTAGAGCACTAACAGCGGTTGGTGGCTCTAGCCACAATGTTATCTTTTTGGTGAAGTTAATGATTAGATTACTTGGACACACTCTTCACTCTTCTATGTCACATTTACATCCCAACCACAACATGCTCCAATAATTCTCCAATATCGCGCCATGTGTACAGCACTAGCTTCGATCTTCATTTCCTATCTACAACTACAATGCAGGTTCTAGAACTGCTTCCACTCTTCTGATATTTCTGTAATGCCTCCATTTCTCACATCATCAAATCCAATTAATGTTGATTTTTATTATTTTTATTCTAAAGTTCATCTTTGTTAACTGAAATGAAATAATGATAATCAAAATATCATAATTCGTCATACTTTACAAGTTTGTCCACATGTGAAATGTCGAGTGCTACTGATAATTGATCATATTCACATTTCATTTAGCAGCTATATATATATATATGATCAAAAGTAGTCCTAATACTATTTGATCACTATTCACAAACAGTAAAATTTGGGCTTTATGTCATCATGAACCTATGAATTAATCAGAACGGCTTGAAATATATATATATACACAAAAGGACAAAACTGTGGATTCTTAATGGACACTGTTTCAGTAAAAAGTTTTAAACTAGATGCTACTGAAATATATTATATATGTATAAATATACTGTACTGTCAAATTTGCTTTGTTTTATTTATATCAGTTACTGTAGTCATTTCATTGTCAGTGTTTTAAACAGCATAATCTGGAAAATGAACATCAATTATATATATACAGTAAAACAAAACCAAAGAAATAGCAGTTTGGAATGATAGTTAGAAATGGAGCTGGCCATTAGAATGTCTTCTGGAAAAGCTTTAAAATTGGTTGTGGCTAATTTGTGGGACAACACAAGAAGAAGAATGCGGGACAGACATATATGTTGAAATGAATGATTGTGTTTTGTTGGGGCAAAAACAAGAAACAGCTACTTTCTTCTTTTGTACTGCTTTTTCTCGGGGATGAATGAAGAATTTCATAGTTCATTGAAAACTATAACAGACGAGCGCCACGTTGTCAACATTAACATAATTTTTCGATCATGAAAGTATACAGAAAAAGGGAAAATTGCAATCATTCAAAGGCTTCACGTTCTTGCTACGCAATCATTCATATCTATTCACTGAAAAATGAAAATGGGAATATAAGATTACCAGAAGAAGTGTGTTTTTGTTATTTTTATGACTTTTAAATGTTTTGTACTCTAAATTATGTAACAGATATATGTACAAAGTCTAATTCATTATTTTGATATTATGCTTTAACTATATATTTAGTCATCAAAACGAACATAAATTCTAATATTATTATATTAAAATCATTATCAGATTCATTAAATAATATATCTATGTCCTAATGCTTGATGTCTGTTCCTCTTGTTCTCACGCAAAAAAGTTGAGAAATCACTAGATGAATGCAGGAGCAAAAAGTTTTCTTCTTTTTTGAAGTAAATTTTCTCACTGATACGGCACAAAGAGTATTTCAGTTCTTTTACACACCTGAGAAAAACTTTGACTGAAACAACCAAAGACACAGTTCATCAGTTTGAAAAGAAAGAATGTTAACAGGAATGCTTAAAACTGATTTTAAACGTTAATGAGAAAAAATTATTATTACTTAAAAGTTATATCATGTTATAGTAAAAGCAACTTTAAAGATATTAACAAAACCAATCTAAAAGAATTTTCAAATACCCTCCATTTGTTCCGAAGCCTAGTTCCAAATCTTGTATTTAGTTATAACAAAATCTGGTAAAAAAATAAACTAAAACCAATTAAAAATAAGTTTTGCTAACATTAATTCTTCAATTATTGTTAAAAGCGTAAACAATTTTAGAAAATGTTCACTTTCTAGAAATATTTACTTTTATTTTATTTTTTTTAACATAATTATGTTTTAGTCCTTAAATTTTCGGATGAATCGACTTTTGTCCCTAAAAGTTAAAAAAAAAAAAAATAGCAATCAAATTTGGAAAATATATTTAGCTTTTGAACACTTGGAAGATATTTTGTATAATAATTTCTAAACGGTAATATTACAAATTTTAATACCTACGAATTTCTTTTTACCTAACCAAAATAAATTCCTAACATTCTTAGCTTTACCTACTTTTTGACTTGTTGTTAACTCATCAAATATAGCGCTTAGGTTCATTAGCGTTTTATTTTGTTAACATTTACGGTACATGTTTTGTTTAAGTAGAAAAAGAAAGCAAAGTTAAAAGAATAAATCAAATAACCCATGATATTATTTGTATGGTGATAGACCCATGCACGATTGGTTTAATATTTAGGATTTAGGATTTAATATTCACAAAAGATTTTTATTTTATTTTATGTTTTTTTAGATTAAGACTAGTCGAATTATATGATGTTATGACCAATACCGATTGAATCACTAGATTCTATGACAATCTAATAATCTTTGAAAATATGAAAAGAGTCGCGTAGTAAAACAGAAATATTTCAAATGAAAGTTAATAGGAGATTTTAAATAGTAAAAACTAATAAAAAGTTAGGAGGTCATTAGAAAAGAAAATTAAAGGATTCTCGAAATTAAGAAAAAGATAAATGCTTTAACTTATGTGTATTATTATCTTGTTTAACTAGAACAATTTTCGTTATATCTGTATATAACTTAATTCTCCAATTTTCTCTCCAAATTAATTAAGAGAAAATGAATAATTATAAACCCATTGTTCTTTCTTTGGTACTAAATTCTGTTCCAAAGGCAAAGGATTGAATTTTTCATCGCCAACCCTTCCTTCAATTTCAAACTATGCTAAATAAAGTGCAAGAGACTTTAAGAAAAGTGTAAGAGGCTTTAAGAAAAAGTGCAAGAAACTTCAAGATATTTTCTTTTGTAGCTAGCGACGGCAAGCCTATAATTTGTTTGGTCTACCTCATTTTTTTAGGGCTTTTAAATTCTTTTACTCACTTTTCTACGTTTGTTTTGGAGATTCACTTTCTTTCAATAAGTAGACATACGCAAGAATCTCTATAAAAAAAAAACGCAAATGAAAGAGTCATTGCATTAAGTAGCTATCGTGTAAAAATGTCCCCAAACTTAATTATTAATTATGATGCAACGGGACAGCTCACTGGGACACTTGTCCCAGATTAATTAATAATCACAAAGTTTTTGCTAAACAACCAGTACTTTATACTCCGACAACAACATTATTTTCTTCTAAATTTAGTTAGATTGCCACTGAAGTATGTTTGCGAGAATCGTACTTTGGTTTCACGATAACGTGTTTGATGCTCAGCAGACACAAAAGGAAAGAAAAAAAAGTTAAAAAAATAATTCTCATCAGGAGTGAAAGATTCTGATTCATGATTTGGTGCAACTACGAGCGAGTTATAGCGAACATGCAATTGCGAGGAAGAAAGTTTGCATTTCGCCAAACATGAAGCCTGCATGTTTCGCCAAGTGTCCAAGACAAATTCCTGGTAACATTTTTAGGTCTGTGATTTTGACTTGTTGGCCTCACACCTTACACGTACATGTTTTGTTTTTTAGGAACTGACACGTATGTGTAGATTAATAATGAACATATTTTTGTCATGATTACTCATAAAAACGAGAAATATGAATCACGCGAGTGTTTAACTCTAACATCACCACCACTATACGAACTTGAATAGATCCACCATGGTGCCATTCAATGAACTCAACCATGCGTGCGTAACGTTCATTCCAGACTCTCCAATTTCACTGACACATGTGCAACCCTTTCTACTCTATCCATGTCTTATTGGTGAAATATAAATATGAAATTAATTTATATTAAATAATAATTCCATCTTCGTTACAAATTTAATACTTTAACGTTTTAAATTTTATAGATATAAATATGGAGTTATATGAAAAAAATTTCTTCTCGAACCCCTAATCATAGATTTTACACTCTAATTATTAAAAATTCAATATTTATTATTAGATAAAAAGTGTATATATATATATATATAAAATATTAAAAAGACTAATTTTTTTATTTTTTATTTTTACATAATGTAATAACTCAAACGTGTCATAATATAAGGGTGGCTTGTCAAACTTAATCTTTATCACAAAACAATTAATACAATTGGCAATAACTTCTTATTCTTAACCTAATTGCACGACTATGATAGACTAAATGTATAAAATTTAAATGATTGGCTCCCAATTCTTAACGCAATTGCAATGAAGTCAAAATGTAGGTAAAAAGGTTTGCTTACATTTTTAGGAAACTATGATATAAACAAGCATGTTATGCCTATCACAAATAAAATAATTTATGCATGTACATTGAATTCAATACAAAGAAAATTTATGCAAAATCGATTAGTTTTTCCGCCATCTATTCCATTTAAACTATAAAGCTTATATAAATAATAATATCCAAATCCAAACACGAATTCTTATTAGATTCGGTAGATTTCGGATGACATCTATAGAATCTCCTTTATTATATTATTATTATTATTATTATTATTACCCGTTTCATATATACATGTATAAAAATAGATGAACTCCCCATAGTTTTTAAATTCGCTATCTTATCTACGTGTTGAAACCTCAATGATGTCTTTTAGATGACATTTGCATACCCGTTGCAAATAAGAAAGTGAGAGCTTAGATGTTTTATTATGTGATGAGAAGCAAAAACTTTCTTTCATTTCCAAAGGATACTATAATAACAGGAAAACACATTTATTTATTTTGCTTAAATTAAAAATTAAATAGAAAAGAAAAGAAAAAATAAAATTGACACAAATGAAAGATAAGTATAATTTATTGTAAGAGAAAAACATAAGTAGAGAATATATACTATACATTCATTTTGAATCTATTACAATAAGAAAGAAAGAAAGAAAAAAACTAATTGATGAGTGGAATAGAGTATTTTAAATAAATATTTTGAATGAAAATATTTGCGTATTCGTTTAAATTTAATCCAAATAGACAAACTTTTAACTCCAATATTTGTAAGGGTAAATATATCTTTTCAGTTTTTACGTTATAAAAATATTTAATTTTTAAGAAACTGAAAGAAAAGGAGAGGTTTTCGTGTATTTTTTAATTCATATGGGGAAATAAGTTTCTTATTATTATAAGTCCCCCAAAAACTCTCCTTTTTTTTAACAAAAGTAATTTTTTTATTATTTTATGTTATATTTTCTTTTCTTTTCTGCATATGTTTCCTGTAAAATAAAAGGTATAATCAATCTTTTTATTAAATCATATTGCATATTTCGCATTGTTCTTGATCACAAACTATAGAAATTGCACACGTTAAATATAATATAAAGCTATGGAATAGCATCAAGTGAAACATTGCTTTTATTGTGATAAATAAAAACTATAAATATAAGGATATATAATATATGCATATTGTTAAAATTTTAAAAAATCATACATTTTTTAGTATTATTTTAATCTAATAGTATTTGCATCTTTCATATAAAAAATTTCCATTTAAATGTATAACTAAGTTACAACTGTACATATTATCCAGAAAGTTTAACTTAAACATTTAATGTGATATAATAACAGAATTTATTCAAACAGTGATTCATAAAATTTGACATTTTACTATCATGCTTTGTGGTCTAAAGGAGAAGTGAAAAATATCCAAAAGAGTTAAAAGATTATAAGACCGTTCACACATTCTAACCTTATAATTTAAATGCTTACTCATTTTAAAGTTTTTGATGAAAAAAAAATATTTCAAACAAATATATGCTGACATCAAATTCCTTATAACTTTTATATCTAAAATATGCAATAATAAAATACATTAATTTAAAATATAATAATAATAATAATAGTAATAGTAATAATATAATTATTGTCACGTGATATATAGACACACGTAAACGTACGTGTATATTCGTCATGCTTGTGAATTGGGATCTAGATTTAAATCGTCCTTGGGAAAATGTAGAACTAGTCCGTACAACAAGATTCCGTAATATAATAAATTCTTTATACGCTATTCATTTCTAAGATAATAAATATATTAAATATACAAGTTAAATAACAAAATATATTTTTGACAGGAGTATTTTTATTATAATAAAATATAGGTATTATAAGAAAAATATAATTTTTACAGAATGAAAAGTATTTTAAAATAAATGGAAATGTTTGAGGAGAGATTAATTTGAGATGGAAGAAGCGGTAGACTTAGATTAAATTATAACGGGCATAAAATGTTTGGGTAGTCAAGAAATAGATGCGACCTACTTTACTTATATAGCAAGTATCCGTTACCCATGTTCATAACTTCGTATTCAGCATAGATTCAAGTTCACATTTGAAACAATTATTTGCTCCTAGTATGAAAGGGGAAAGACAACAGAGGAAGATGTTTGGTCACGCGTATTAGTTCGATCTGGGCTAGGCTTAAGAAAATTAGTGGTCCTACTGAACAACGTTTGAAGTTTTGATGGCAATACGAGAGACGTAGACAGATACAGTGCGCAGACATTTCACCCAGAAGAACAGTTAAACACCATCTGCGAACATTTTGGGTAGTTTTGGATTAGAATCTAAATGTTACCCTAAAAGAGCGTAGTGCATATGGTTCAACAAACATTTTGATTTCACATCCCAGATTTTTGTCTGTGTCTGGTGTCATGTGAAATTTCATTTCCATATTTTGGTGTATGCATGGTTTGGGATATAAGGAATTTTCAGTAATTAAGAATGTTGGGTGATGGACGGTTGCGACGTTTGCACTTGTGACAGTGGGAACAAGGAAGTTAAATTCACCCACTCTACGTGTTGAATTCAACCTTCTAATATATTGTGCTATGTAAGGGACTCCATGAATGATAAAAATAAGGAGCAGAAGGGACACGGCATGTGGAAAGGAAAAGATGCCCGAACGTCATGATGACATCAGCTAAAAAGCGGCTTTTTGACAAGCCAAAAAGGTCAACATTAGACGATCCCTTCCCTTCTCTTCCCGCAATGGATATTCAAAAGTCAAACATAACAATCGCAATTCACAAATCGCCTTCTCATTAACCAACACACGCCACATCGCACTCCTTCCCCACCAAAACTCGTGCCAATTTTCTCCCACACACGTGTCGCTCACCCATCGCCCCAATCTCCCTCCACCTCTCGCTATATATATCCCCCGAACAAACCTCTGCCTCAACTTTCAACTTTCAATTCCTTCACACAAAAACAACCTCAGAAAACACATCTCAACGTTTTAAGATTTCTCCTTAGTTTCTCCTTATCCAATGACTAACGCACAAGGCGGCTCCATGTTGGTGGAGCCAAACACACACAACGCCTTACACAGACCCAAATTTGGAGCCTTGTTGCACTCCGAACCCAACAACGATGACGATAACTTCCAATACAACCCCCACAACACCCACAGGAACTACACAGATAGCAGCAATGATGTCTCTCCCAACTCCATGTCCCCGTGGAACTACCCAAACCATTCTGCATCTCCTCTCAACAAGTCTCCGTGGGTTTTACCCGCCTCACCCGCCGTAAACCCCTTCCACCACCACCAAGACGACCTTCCCGGCAACAGCCTCATCGGATCCCTCGTTCGCGAGGAGGGTCACATATATTCCTTGGCCGTTTCCGGAGACTTGTTATACACCGGCTCCGACAGCAAGAATATAAGAGTCTGGAAGCATCTCAAGGACTACACCGGCTTCAAATCCAGCAGTGGATTGGTTAAAACCATAATAATCGCCGGCGGGAAAATCTTCACCGGCCACCAAGACGGCAAGATCAGGGTGTGGAAGGTCTCGTCCAAGAATCCAAGCAAGCATAAACGCGTCGGGAGCTTGCCGACGTTCAAAGAATACATGAAGTGTTCCATCAACCCCAAGAATTACGTGGAGGTTCGCCGGAACCGGAACGCGGTGAAGGTGAAGCATTTCGACGCCGTTTCGACTCTCAGCCTGGACAAGGAGGAAGGGTTGCTGTACTCCGGGTCGTGGGACAAGACGGTGAAGGTGTGGCGCGTGGCGGATTTCAAGTGCTTGGAGTCGATCAACGCGCACGACGATGCGGTGAACGCGGTGGTGGCGATGTCCGGAGGGTGCGTGTTGACGGGGTCCGCCGATGGGACGGTGAAGATGTGGAGGAGGGTGAGCGATGAGAAGGGGAAGAAGGTGAAGCATGTGTTGGACCGGGTTTTGCTGAAGCAGGAGAACGCGGTTACGGCGCTGGCGGTGAACCGTGCCGGCACGGTGCTTTATTGCGGTTCCTCCGATGGAATAGTGAACTTCTGGGAGAGGGACGAGAAGTTTGGGTTCACGCACGTGGGCGTTTTGAGGGGGCACAAGCAAGCGGTGCTCTGCCTGGCCGTGGCGGGGAACCTTCTCTTCAGTGGGTCTGCGGATAAGAAAGTGTGCGTGTGGAAGCGCGACGAGAGTGGGTTCCACACGTGCCATTCGGTTCTGACGGGTCACGTGGGTCCTGTTAAATGTATCGCCGTGGAGGAGGATCAGGCGCAGCCGGAGAAGCCTCGCGACGAGAAAGGGGATCAGCGGTGGATTGTGTACACAGGGAGCTTGGACAAGTCGGTGAAGGTGTGGCGCGTGTCCGAACAGTCGCCGGAGTTGAGCACGTTCCAAACCTGGGTCACTCCGGGTCCATTTACCACATAAACATTGTTTTGGTTAATTAGCTGAGTGATCCAGAAACTTGTAAATACACATGGCATGGATTTTTTTTACACTCCACTTTGTACAAACCTTGTATTAAGTATTGCAAAAGTTAATTAGCCAAGTGAACGAAGTTTTAGCGTATATATTGCAAAACTTAATGATATTTAGTTTGCAACATGGATTACTAGAAAATTATTGACACGACAAACTACCATGTAACATATGGATATACGATATTTCCAGTTCCTGCATGCGCATGACTATATATGCTCCACGGATGCAACCATTATAGGACAAATGAAGTAAAAATATCTACTAAGAATTATTTTCTAGAGCGGGTTAGATCATGTTTTCTCCTCCACATATTCATCATCACATCACACTAACATATTATAATACTTCATGCAACTCATCACACAACGCAGTTAATTGCTAATAATCTTTATCAATAAAACTGTAATGGAGAAACACAAGTCGGCAGCGCATTGAATTTTTGTTTCGGCTTGCAGATTCCATCTCATAGGTGTACATGTTTGAAGAGTAAATGTGGTTGGACATGTTAGAAGATCTATTTGCGATTTTAAGTTTAACTTAACATCAAAATTTGGTTTGTTAGTTATATAAGTAAATGTAAATTTTATTTTATATATCAGCTTTGTAAGATTGTAGTTAGATTTAAAATCTACTTTTTAACATGGTATGCGTTTTAAAATTTATCCTTACAAGTTGGGTTTACATGTGCTATTAAATCATCTATTAATGTCTAGTCTCACGTTCAAAATGCTTAAAATGTATATATCTTGACGTGAGAGAGAATGGTTAAAAGTCACACCTAGAGATAAAGACAAATTTAGAGTATAATCTTCTTCCTTCGTGGCAAAAACAACATTCAGTAATGTGAGATAGAAAAAAAATTCCGATAAGCAAGCCTTTGATACATTTCTTATCAACAATCACACTATCCGCTTTATTTCCTAGATTTACATTTGGATTACCTAGTGCGAGCGGTTGAGAGTTTTACATAAAGAGATAGTTTTTGGTGAATGATTAACTGAACTCTTGAACTCTATAACAGTAATAGTTTGTGACATTTTGTAATCATCCTCACACATGCAAGTTTGTGATTGATTCTCCAAACATCATTCAAATTGTTTCAAACCGGCCAAGTAGAGTTTGAGATTGTTGCCTCTTGGCTCTTGCATATCTTTAATACTTCTTATTGAATCACAAATATCTATAGTTTCTTAACTGAGAATGGTTTTTAAAATAAACTCATCATTGGCTTAAAACAAATACTTTTTTTTTTTTCGAGTCTTTTAGCTTTAATGCATCTATTTACTTTTATTGTTCATCAATTAGCCCTTCATTATTATTTAACACACCATTACTTGCTAGTATTTCTTAGACCTTAGACAAATTTCCATTAATATAAACCAATGGTCATAATGACCATTTAAAACGAGGGATTGGTGTCTGAAAAAATTGTTTCACTTGTCATTTGTTACTGAAAAAAAAAAAAGTCTCAAAAATAATCTTGCTTTATTTTTCTATATTTTATTTAGAATGATATAAATTTTTAAATAGACAAATTACACGATCATGCACATTTTTAGGAACCGATAAGTTTGCCTACTTAAAAACTAAATAAAAAAAAAAAAAACTTCGATTACATTATATAATATTACTATATAATATTACAATTCACTATAATATCCTCTTAATCATTAAACTATTAGTAATTAATTCAATTTATTATATTAAATAAATTATTATTTTAAAACTACTAGTAAATAAAT
>Ga0099822_1001507_pt1 | contig 27291 bp, 11 predicted proteins | sample CowpeawhiteBW_FD_76839 | JGI IMG/M metagenome (GOLD analysis project Ga0099822, IMG submission 76839) | Root nodule microbial communities of legume samples collected from California USA - Cow pea white BW | ecosystem: Host-associated > Plants > Roots > Nodule | place: USA: California | collected... | reverse complement strand
TAAATATATAATATATGTATAAATCATATTATTTTTTTATATTTTATATATATATAAATATATAAACTTACTTTATATATATATATATATATATATATATATATATATATATAATTTACATGGTAAAGTTAATATAGAGCTATATATGTCTCATACTTTTACTATACGCTCCCATAAAGTTACCAAAAGAGTTAATCTAATAATAAATCGTTAATATATTATATTGTTTTTTTATTGATTTAAAGTGATTTTTATAAATGTAAAGTTCTTATTAAGCTCCTACCCAACAAACAACTCATTCTATAAGAAACTTCATCTTTCAATAAATTATTCCTAAGTATGAATCATATTGTCAAGTAACTATCATTGCTAAATGTTACCCACCTTAATAGTTTTTTTTAATACCTTTTAGTTGGAACATGAGACCTTGCACTAAAGTGTCTTCTGTAAGGTGTGTAACAATAAGATGTATTATATATAATTAATATACTTTATGCTATATGATTTTCTACGTTTCTAAACCAAAATAATGACCTAATAAAGGCTTTTGGTTATGAGTAAGAAAGAGTATAAAACAAGAAAAGGCGATTCAAGAGACTATTCAGAGAATCTTTACTTCAAAATAAAATATGCCCAATTATTATTTTTTTAATCCCAATTTTTCAATTGATTCAATTTTAATAATGAATAGTTTTATAAAAACCATTATCTCTCCTTTATTACTGTATCAAATCAAAAGTAAAAATGCAAACTCTATTTATTCATTTTCTTTGATTCGCGTCCAACTACTGCAGTAGTTATAAAAGTGTATCGACAACTTTCCAAGAGGTTATAACTATTAATTAATTTACATGTTTCTTATTTTGAATAAATGAGATCTCATATTCTCACATTATATTTTATATATCTATTTTTATTTATATATATATACATATATATATATATATATATATATATATATTTTGATTTAGAAAATAGTTTAAAAATAATAGTGATTTTAAAGATGACACTTAATTATTTTATTCATAAAATGTTTAATTATAAATAGATTTAATATTAATCGCGTTTCATTTATAAAAATCATCATCAATATATTATCTTTTTCTATAACTTTCTCGGCCTTTCTTTTTTTAACTTTCTAAGCCCAGCTTACTTATGTTTGAATATTTGAGACTACTAATGGATTCACAAAAGGATTACACTTCAGACAAACTTTCTCTATTTGAGACTATAAATATATAGAGAAAAACATCGATAAAAGTCAATCTATTATAAAATAAAGTTGATAATAGAGAGAAGAAGAAAGAGAAAGAAAAAAACATAAGAGATAATAAAGACTAATTTTTGTATGTCTTATTACTAATAAGAAAAGTCTTATTTATAGATAGAAAATGTAACCTAGAAAGGATATAAATCAATCACATGGGTAATTGTAGCACATCAATCAATCATTTTAGTAATTGTAACAAAACAATGGATAACCATTAATTCATGACACTCCTTCTTGGATATCCATTCATTGAAAAATGTGACTCGTTAAAACCTTACTAGGAAAAATTCTTTTGGATAAAATCCTAGTTAAAGAAAAAGAGTACAACATTATTTATTCTTTAATACAATATTGTTCATCACATATTCTATTTTTCGTCCTCATTTAAACTTATATTATTAAGATGACATAGTCCAATCTTGTGAATTGATTACTCAAAAGTTCTCCTTGACAAAGACTTTGTAAATGGATCTGTCAGATTTTCATATGAATGAATCTTTTAGATCTCTATATCACTCTCTCACTTGAACAATGCACTATTGTCTTCATATATTGTTCATTCCATTTTTCTCGAGGATAGACCACAAATTTGTCACACATATTGAATTATAAACCTTAACCTAACACATTCACGACTTACCTAATGTTAAAAATTCAACATAATTTGAGGATGTTGTTATGGTTTGTTTCACGGACCGCCATGAAATCATTGTGCAACCACATGTGAATAAATATCATGTTTGAGATCAACCACTGTGAGGATATGATAAATGACACACACCTCCATAACCCATTAGATATGATTTTAAATAATTTGGATAAAATAAACTCATATTTATAGTACACTTAAGGTAACAAAGTATATGTTTTACTCTGGTACAATGTCTTCTTGCAGGTGAAGAACCATGTCTTGCTTAAATTTACAAAAAAATGCCATATGAAGTCGAGTATAATTAGTAAGATACATTAGTACTCTTATAACACTAAGATATGATACTTTTGGACCAAGAAGTTCTTCATCATTTTCTTGAGGTCTAAAACGACCATACAACCATTGGAGTGCATAATAGACGTGACTTGTCCATAGAGAACCTTTTAAGTACCTTCGTTATATAAGTTTCTTGATGTAAAAAAAAACACCTTTATTTAAATACATAATTTGTAATCCCAAACAAAACTTTGTCCTTCCAAAAGCCTTCATCTCAAATTCTTTCTTTAAGCAATAGTTGCCTTTGACTTTGTGAGGTCATTAAGAGTTCCAACAATGTTTATGTCATCTATATAAACAACAATTAAGGCAAATTCATTTTGTGATCTTTTCATATAAATAGAAGGACAAATAGAATCATTTTTATACCCTTATTATAACAAGTACTCAATAAGACAATTATACCACATACGTCGTAATTGCTTTAATACATAAAGGGACTTGTTCAATTTTATTGAAGAATTCTCTTTAGAATTTGCATTGTTGGGCAAATTAAATCCTTTAAAGAGTTTCATATAAATATCACTTTAAAGAGAACTATATAAATAGGTTGTAATAACATTCATTAGATCTATATGCAGACCTTTTTGTGCAACTAAGCTAATCAAATATCGAAATGTTGATGCATGCAATACTAGGGAATATGTCTCTTCAAAAATCAATACCAGGTTTTTCTGAAAAACCTTAAGAAACTAACCATGCCTTATATCTAGTTATACTTCTATTGTATCTTTCCATTTTGGCCAATCATTTCTTTGTCGCCAATCTTCAATGGTCATTGGTTATTGATCCTTGTTGTCACTCATAACATTCATCGTTATATTATATACAAAAGTCTCAGGTACTCGAGGTTCTTCTAGAACCAAATAATTAATTATCTTGGTTCCACATAACATTCATTTTGATTCCACATTATCTTATTCATGACATAATTTATTGAGTTTTCAACAATTTCAGGTACTCGAGGTTCTTCTAGAACCAAATAATTAATTATGTCAAATAAATCTTTTGGAATTTCCAACTTTTCCATTAAGTCTTCTTGCCTTTTAGCTTCTTTTTTCTCATTCGAGGGTTTTATTATCTTTGGAACCAATAGGCTTACCACGCTTCAAGTGTGTCTTTGGAACCAATAAGCCTACCACTCTTCGAGCGTGTTATGAATTAATATCAATTTTATTTAGAGCATTAATAGTTGATAAATGTGGTTTAGTTACCCTTTTTGTGATAGTAAAAACATTTGGTAATTTATTGACTGATTTTGTAAATGAAGTGTCCTTTGAACTTATAGTTTACATTCTTTTGTACAAGGATCAAGACGAGATATTTATAATTCATTCCAACCGATATCATTTTCTAATAGTTTTCTTTCTCCCTCTAATGTTGGAAAAAACTTATACATCAAAATGACAGTTGGCAAATTAAATTGTAAATAAATCTCTTGTTGATGGTTTAAGATATTTTATTATTGATGGAGAATCATATCCAACGTATATTATCAATCGTCTTTGAGGACCCATCACAGTCCCTTTTAGTAGGGAAATTAGAACATATATAACACATTAAAAAATTCTTAAATGAGAAATATTAGGCTACTGAATAAAAAATCAATTGCATAATAAAATATTTGTGATAACTTACTGGCTAGATGCAAATCAATAATGTAGCATGCAAAATTGCATATCCCTAAGTAGCCATTGAAAGATTAGCTCTCATAAGTAATGGTCTTGCAACCAGTTTTAGACGTTTTATTAATGATTCTACAAGTTCTTTTTTAGTATGAACATGTGCTACTGGATGTTCAAATTCAATTCCAATTAACATACAATGCTCATGAAAAGTATGAGATGTAAATTCACCAGTATTATCAAGATGACTTTTCTTAATCGGATAATTTGGGTATTAAGCTCTTAACTTGATTAATTGTGTTAATAACTTTACAAACGTCTGACTACGAGTTGATAATAAACAAATAAGTGATCATCTAGTTGATGCACTAATTAAAATCATGAAAAATCTAAATGATCCACATGATGGGTGTATTGGACCATAAATATCACCTTGTATTTATTCTAAAAATGATATTGTCTGATTTCTAATTTTTCCTATGATTGTCTTATTATCAAAATTCCTTTGTGAACATGTAGTATATGAGAAATCGTTGGACTAAAAAAGTTTTTGACTCTTAAGTGGGTGTCCACATGAATTTTTCAACTATTTTTTGCACTATAATAGATCTAGGATGACCTAACTAATCACGCCAAACAAGGAATTCATTGTGATTTGTAAACTTCCGGTTTACCATGACATGAATTTCAATTATATTAATATATGTGTAGTACAAACCGTCCAACTGATCATGCCAAACATAGATTTCATTTTGATTCGTAAAATTCTAGTTTACAATGACATGCATTTTAATTGTATTAATATGTGTAGTAAAAGCCTTAAAATAAGGTTGATAATTTCTCCAATACACATTGTTTATCTCAATATGATATCCATTTAAACGAATATCTTTGGAAATTAATAAGTTTCTATTAGAATTTTTGGTAGAAATATAGTAGCTCTTCTGGAGCCTTCAATTGTAGTAGAAGAAATAATGTTAATATTGACTTTTCGCATAACCAAACAAAAAAAAAATATTACCCTTGAGAATTGTATGAGTTGTTGTACTATCAACAAAACACAATATATATGTTACTCTATATAACACTACTGCATACCAAATAATCATATCTATAATTAAATTTTAATGGACTTAATAACCTCAATTCATTGTTGGTACCGTTCAAAATTAATCAACTCCGCAAGTCATATAAAATAAAACTAAGTATTAACCATCATCTCTAGAAATCTTTGAACCTTTATATATTAATAGTATAACAAAATCAAAATCATATATTCATATTAAAACTCCTAATTTACATTCTTACACATAATATGTATATTTTAATATATCATTAACTTAAAATATATCCATTTGTAATATATGTATAATGTATAATCTTGATATTTAAATGTCTCCTTTCACACTTTTATAATAATTACCATATAAGATTTATATAATAATAAATGATCATCGTACATTCATTGCGTATATACATTTTATAATACAAAAGAAAATATGATTTTTATACCCATACATAATACCAACATTAGACATGCATAATTTAAATTAATATAGTAAAAATACCATAGAAAATTTACCCTAATTTAAATTAAATCTTCTATTACAATATTAAATGTTAGAAAAAATAATAAAATATAAATAATAATAATAATAAATAATAATAATAATAATAAGACAGAGATGAAAATTGATAAAACAATTCTTATCACAAAAATAAAATTAAAAGATAAACTTGTAAATAAAGAAAGTATTTAGTATTTAGTATTTAGGAAGAGTCTCAATTGAGGTATGAGCACTCTCGTCATAGAGAAGACACTCTCACTACTACAAATGAAAAAGAGGAAAACATGAGAGATAATAGAGACCGACCAATTTATGTGTCTAATAAAGAGTAATTAATTATATGACAAATTATAGCAAGTCAATCAATGTAACTATAATAAATCAATGGACAATCTATTAATTCATGACACAACCTCATCTTTCATGTTATCATGATTGTGTACCAGATGGATAAATATCTGTCCGTACCCATATCCATGTCGGGTATCCGTTATGTGGGTACCCACATATTTTTTTAATATCCACGAGTACCTACAAGTATTACAAAAAAATAAAAATAAAAATTTAACATATTTTAATCGTAAATTCAAAGAAAATAAAATACAATACATAACATTCATAAATTTTAAATAGAATCCAAATAACCCATTTATATAGTGTTGAATGACAGTTTACAAAGAAATAATTTTTTTTTAAAAACTAATTGATAAAAAATAACTCATTCAAAATCAAAATGTTAATATTTTAATCATGTTTTTTTATTTTTTTTTAATTTAAATTAAAGTATAACATGTACGGGTATCCACGAGTACGAATACTATGATACCCATACCTATCCCGTTAACATGCAGGTATTAAAAATATCCGTACCCATTACTCGCGGGTATCCATTTACAATATTCATTTTTTACTCATTGCAAGTTTTATAAAAGTAGTGATGATTTTTAAAGAGATAATGTTATAATATTTTAATAATAAAAAGATAAAGTTATAAATAAGTCCATTTTATAAAGGAAGCAGACTTAAGATCAATTTGATTTGCTTCTCTTTATAAGAGTTGGAGAGTATTTTTGAGACAATGTCTTGTCTCGAAGATATAATATTCTTGGGTGTTGCCTATCACTTGACAGAGAAAGTTGAGTTCTAGTCTGATTCACTTGAAAAAGATATTAGTTTATATATGTTTAACTTTTATTAATTTGTACATAATAAACTTTGAGATATTAATTAAGTAGTAGTCGTTTAAACTTGTTATAAATGTAACTTTATAATGATTTAATGTAAGTTTAAAACTGAAACTGAAACTGAAACAAAGTTTTATTTTTGTCTTTTAGGAAGCTTTTATTTCTGTTGCATACTACATTTTTTTTTCCTAACTAAAAAATTATTTGTATAGAAAAATAAAAGAAAATTCCTTTTGAAGTGTATAGAAAAATAAAAGAAAATAAAGCAAAATTTCTCTACCCCCGAACTTTTTCCCCCCTTATAAGTTATATTAACCTTACAGTACTACAACTACAATTATTACATTTTTATCTTACATAAAGAACATAAAATTTAATACTATTTTACATCATATATACTTATAAATAGAACATCATATTTTATATAGAAACTCATCCAACCATACTTATAATTAATAACTAACAACATAGAATTTTTTTAGTTGACTCTCATGTGATATTTAATTTAACCTAAGAACGATTGCTTGCTTTGCATCTGCCATTTTTGTTGCTTTGAACTATCTTCCAAGGTACTCAATTTCTCTGTCCATGTGATATACAACTTTTCTGAAATTCAAAGCTTCCTAACAGTTTCCGAAAAGGAAACAAATAAAAAAAAAATAAAAAAGCGAGATATTGGGTTTTGAATACTAATTTTATATTGATGAAAATATTTACTTTTTTTTTCTTAGATTTAAGATAAATCTTGAAGGTTAAGAAAGGGGTTAGATTCATGTTTAATATAAACCATAAAAATTGCCATCAAACATGTGATGTGAAATTAAGTATTGTGGCAAATAAACTTGAAGAATTTGATTGTATAACATATGGTGCATGTGAGATGAGTAAAGTGTTCATGCATAATATTGCAACATTTTATGTTGCCACAATTTGAAAAAGTTTTTTTTTTTTTTATGTTATATTTCTTCCGTTTTTTAATGAGACATTTCATGATAAAAATATGTTTTTTAATTGTTCTTTTCATTAATTTTTTTATTAAAGTATTTTTAATTATTTTAATTTATAAATAATATATATATTGGAATGAGTTTGCCTGTACATATTTTCTAAACAAATATTTTCTTAATAAAATACGTACATTTATGTTTTTTTACGTGTTTGTTTACTTTGTTCAATTTAAAAATAAACATTTTTCTGCTTCTTTTAAGAAGTAAATCTAATCTACATAAATAAATTATTTTTTAATTATTTATTTTGAAAACACTAAAATTTAAACAAATTTAAATTTTTATTTTATATATCACTAACTTCACTCTTTCCGGTTTCTGGTAACTCATATCTAGAAGTCATAATTTCTTAAATAAATTTACTCTTACACATTGGTAGTAAATCTACTCAGATTATAAATAAAAATAATTAGTAAAGAGATTAACAGATATTTTAACCATTATCTATAAATAAATTGTATTAAAGAGATAAAATCATTAACTTGAGAAAGTTATGGAAACGTTTGTTTAAATTAAAGCACGTTATATCTATTCATATCGCTACGCCAAAATTTAGGATTAGTTAAACAATACAATAATCTTACAAGTCAACCTAGTTAAGAAAGAAAGACGGTTTTTACATCATGTAAAATTTAAATGGAATAAAGATAAAGTTAATTTGACTAATTAATCGTAATAGAAATAAAAACTGTAAAAAAAAAAAAAAAGAAATAGAAGAAACACAAATTGTGTAGCAAGCAGTTTCTAATTTTTTTTCTTATTCAAAAGTAGGGAGTCAAATTTGTAATTGACTTTTTTTTTCAAACTCCAATTGATATTGTTCCTTGCATAAAACTTAATAACTAAACGTAATTAGAAGTCCTTAGAACACATGACAGTTTAAACGCAATCAACTTTATTATATGTCTGATATCTTCTCTATTTTTTTATAATATTTATTAATTTTTCAGTTCTTACAAACTTACAAAAAACAGTACGTGTTTTAAGTTGGAAAAAAATTCTATATTTTTTGTAAATTTTTAAAAATAAAAATATATGTGTAATTGCATTAAAATATTTGAAAATAATTTAATATCTAGATTAACGAAATCTGTTACATAGATTTCATGAACATGAATTTTATATTTGTGAAAAAGTAGCATTTGTGTGTACGAAGAAAGGAAGAGTGAAGAGATGGTTAGATAGTAGTAACAGTAGAGAATATCCCATTAACTAAAGTGAATTGGATAAAAGTTAAGGAAGAATTTGCGGAGAGAGAGTATTAATTAATATTAATTAATTAGGAAAATGAAATAATTAGCGGGTAAGAAGAGAAGACGCAGAAAAGGAGTGAAAAGCGAAAACGTGTGAGGCACAATGGTAGTGGCGGTGTAATGCTTTTGTCACGGAAAAACTATGGTCTACGGAACGGGACGGAGTTAGATCTTGATCTTTCACTGCCATTTTCTCTCTCTCTCTCTCTCTCTCTCTTTCTCTCTCTCTCTCTCTTTCTTTTCTCTATATAAGTTCTCACACCTCTTCATTCCTTTCATTCCCTCCTTCTTCTCTTAATTCTTCTTTCTTTCTTTCTCTTTAGATCTCTCTTTCATTCTTCATTCAAGGTAAATTCCACCCATCTCTTCACAAGCACACCTTTTTCTTTCTTCCATTGTTACTCCCTTTGATTATTTTCTTTGTCTTGCCTGCAACTGACTTTTTTTTTTTCCACCAACCCAGTTTGTGTTTTCTTGCCGTCTTTCGATTTCGACTTCTGGGTGTTATTGTTTTTCTCTCAAATGCCACCTTTTCTTTTATGCGGGGTTGTTTGACTTTTAATTGTGGGTGGGTTGGGTGATCACTGGATCTGTCGGTTTGGCTGGTTCCGTGTGAATTGCGTAGGTAGATCTGGTGGCTGAATTTTTATCATGTGGGGATTCGGATTACGCATTGGTTTCTTGCTTAGTATATTCTTGTGATGTTTTAGTGTGTGCATGTGTTTATCAGCTGAGCGTTTCGATTATTTGTGTTTAACACTTTGCGTTTTTGTATCTAATGTTGTTTCTGTCTCTGGATCTGTTTGTGTTTGTGTGTCTGCTTTGCTTGGGAATTGTGGATCTTGTTCTTCCTGTGGTAATTTTCGTGATTGCGTAGCATTCTCTTGGAAATGCTGTTGTTGGGCGGGTTTTTGTCGTATGGTCTTTTCAATTATACGCGGCTTTGGGTCTTGATGTGTTTGATTTTTTATCTTGTTGAGTTGTGTTGTGATGAACGAACATTTTGGGATTGAGTTTGGAATTTGCATTGTTTGTGCGTTATTTTGAGTGTGGAGCATTGGGTGTTTTTGTGAAGCAGGGTGGTGGATACGAATAAGAAATGGTGAAAATTTGCTGCATCGGAGCTGGTTATGTTGGTGGGCCAACCATGGCTGTGATTGCCCTGAAGTGTCCTGAGATTGAGGTGGTGGTGGTGGATATCGCCGCTCCACGAATCAATGCGTGGAACAGCGATCATCTTCCCATATACGAGCCTGGGCTTGATGATGTGGTGAAGAAGTGCAGGGGGAAGAACCTCTTCTTCAGCACTGATGTGGAGAAGCATGTTGCTGAGGCTAACATTGTCTTTGTTTCGGTGAACACGCCGACGAAAACTCAGGGGCTTGGAGCTGGCAAGGCAGCTGATCTGACATATTGGGAGAGTGCTGCTAGGATGATTGCTGATGTTTCGAAAACAGACAAGATTGTGGTCGAAAAATCAACTGTGCCTGTGAAAACGGCTGAGGCAATTGAGAGGATTCTGACTCACAACAGGAAAGGAATCAATTTCACAATTCTGTCAAATCCTGAGTTTCTTGCTGAGGGTACAGCAATAGCAGACTTGTTTAAGCCAGATAGAGTCCTCATTGGAGGTAGGGAAACCCCAGAAGGTCAAAAAGCTATTCATGCTCTGAGAGATGTATATGCACACTGGGTTCCTGTGGATAGAATCCTTTGCACCAATTTGTGGTCTGCTGAACTCTCAAAGCTTGCAGCCAATGCTTTTCTGGCCCAGAGGATCTCCTCAGTGAATGCCATGTCAGCACTTTGTGAGGCAACTGGTGCTGATGTCTCACAGGTGTCTCACTCAATTGGCACAGACTCAAGAATTGGACCAAAGTTCCTGAATGCCAGTGTTGGGTTTGGTGGATCATGTTTTCAGAAGGACATATTGAACTTGGTGTATATCTGTGAGTGCAATGGCCTCCCAGAGGTGGCTAACTACTGGAAACAGGTGATTAAGGTGAATGACTACCAGAAAACCCGGTTTGTGAACCGTGTGGTGTCTTCTATGTTCAACACAGTTTCAGGGAAGAAAATTGCTGTTCTGGGTTTTGCTTTCAAGAAGGACACTGGTGACACTAGGGAGACACCTGCCATTGATGTGTGCAAGGGCCTATTGGGAGACAAAGCCAAATTGAGCATATATGATCCTCAGGTTTCTGAGGACCAAATCACGAGGGATTTGGCCATGAAAAAGTTTGATTGGGATCACCCTGCTCATCTTCAACCTCTTAGCCCCACTTCCAACAAGCAAGTATCTGTGGTTTGGGATGCCTATGAGGCAATCAAGGATGCACATGGTATCTGCATCTTGACCGAGTGGGATGAGTTCAAGAACCTTGATTACAAAAAGGTTTTTGACTGCATGCAGAAGCCTGCTTTCGTTTTTGATGGCCGAAATGTTGTGGATGTCAACAAGCTCAGGGAAATTGGCTTCATTGTTTACTCCATTGGCAAACCCCTAGATTCATGGCTCAAGGACATGCCTGCAGTGGCTTAAAGGAAAAAGTTTAGTTTGAAGTTCCCTTTTTGGGATGAATGTGTTGGTCTTTGCCTCATCTTACTGATATGCTATCATCATGCAAATCATATAGTTTAGATTTCTGTTACTGTTTTTCTTTCATGTTACTTTTATTTGATCAGGTTTTACTCAAGTTAGAGAGCTTAATTGCTTCAGTATCATGTCTTTAGCTCGCTAAATATCCTTATTTGTTGACCTGGTTTATTGTAATAAACAAGATTGAGGATTTTTTATACAACGGATATCATTGGTTTCATGATTTCTCCTCTTTATTTAAGAGGAATCACCTTCTTACTCTGCTAACATTACAGGGCTTGATTGAGAATAAAAAATGACTCTGCAAATGATTAAGAAATGAGAAACCTTGTCTAGTTCTGGCTTTTGTTGTGGGCAGCCACAGACAGGGAAATCTGCATAAAGTACTATAAAGTATGAAAAGCTAAATTATTTATTAATTATTAATAGACCACGTGTTGCTTGAGGGCTTCATAAATTTTTCTCGTGATGTTTGAGGAATGTTGTGATTTTTAATGTACTGCACCCTCTTTTTTCACATCCATCAACTTTGATATAGAAAATCTTCTGATACTTTTAATTTTTTTATTACACAGCATAGTACCTACAAATATATTTTGTCGTTTTCTTTCTTCTAGACAATGGCATCGTTATTTGCATAGTCCTTTGACTCTTAAAATATTTACATTCTTTTTGTTTTGGTGTAAAGCAAATGCAGAGGAAAATGAATTTTTGATTTGATTGTGAAAAAAAAAATTATTGTTAGGAATACAAATTTAAATGTGTTTCCTTTTATTTTTCAATAATTTAAATTTGAAAATTTGATTTTTTTTTTATCCTGATTTTCCTTTCACTTAGGCCTATTTCTGTTTAAGCCTTTATTTGCATTTACTACTCTTTTGGAAAGTGTTAGATGCTTATTTAGAAAGAGGTGAAGGGAAAAATGTGATTGAGAGAATATTTAGTGGAAATAGGTTTGTTTCACAAATTCTTGAGAATGATTATAGGCAATAGAGAGTATTATATATGAAAAATTTATCAAAATTTTCAGATTAATTGTCTATATAAACTTGTGATGTTATGATTACAAAACTACATCAATATAGCACTATAGTCTTATAGGAGAAGTAACACTATTGCAGCCCTGACATCATCACTAACGACACAAACGTAAAAAGTCCTCTCTATATGCAGATCTAAAAACCTAGTGCTACATATCAAAAGGAAAGCATGGAGAAAGAAGAAATATGAAGAGAAGGAAGGAAGAAAAAAAAAAAAAGCATAAAACGGTAAAAGTGTCTCTTGTTATTTCTCTCTATGTTTTTCTACTTTTTCTACTTACACAAAACACCAGGGGTTCTATCTTAAATTTATCCCATAATAGAAAGGGGGAAAAGGGAAAACAACTTTAACAACCGAAACACTAACCCTAACAACAAAAACCCTAAATAGTAGCGTTTCAACATCCTCCCCTCAAACCGGATGATGTATATTCATCATATTGAGCTTGGGAAGAATGGTTTTAAAGGATGTGCGATGGAGAGCTTTCATGAAGATATCAGCGGGTTGCTCGGAGGAACAAATCAACAACAAATGGAAGAGCTTGCTTTGAAGTTTCTCCCGGACAACATGGCAGTCCAGATCAATGTTTTTGGTACACTCGTGGAAGGTAGGATTGTGAGCGATCTGTTTGGTAGATTGACTATCACAGTAAAGGATAGCTTGGTCTGTGGTTTGAACACGCAGACCATGGAGGAGGTAACTAAGCCATTGAAGCTCGTAGGTGGTAGTGGCTAAGGCTCTATATCCGACTTTTGAAGATGATCTTGACACTATGCTCTGCTTCTTGTGTCTAGGCTTGTAGCCCAATCAAAGTCGCTGAAGACCTTGATTTGGATGTTGTTGGAGGTAGCAAAGAAAGGCCATTAGCTTGACTTGTCTTGATGTATCTCAAGATATGTTGAGCTTCTTGATGATGATAGATGGTAGGTGTCTGCACAAACTGGCTTAGCAAGTGTACAAAATAACTAATGTCGGTCTGGAGTTAGTTAGATATAACAACTTTCCTATTAGGAGTCTATAGGAACAAGAATTTTTGACAGGCTTAGCTTTATCAAAGAGGATTTAGTGTTGTTCATGAGAGGAGTCTGACTAGGTTTGTAGTCTAGCATCCCTGTTTCATATAGAATATTTAGAGCATATTTTCGTTGACACAAATGAATTCCCTTGCTAGATCTAGCCACTTCAAAATCCAGGAAGTATTTTAAGGGTCCTAAATCTTTAATTCTGAAGGCTTTGTGTAAGGAAGTCTTTATCTTGTCAATTTCAGTCATGGAATTTCCTGCCAAAATCACATCATCCACATAGATAAGGAGAACTGTGAAATTATTCAAGCTCTCTTTAGTAAATAAAGAGTGATCAAATTTGGATTAGAAGCAAGGAAAGAGGATAGTTTAGCAAAGCATTGACGACTAGTTTGTTTTAGGCCATAGAGAGATTTGGTTAGCCTGTATACTTGACTTGGTTCTGGAATTTGAAGTCTTGGCGGTGGGTTCATGTACACTTCTTCATCAAGGTTCCCATGTAACATGGCATTGTCAACATCCAGTTGGTTTATATACCAATTTTTGGTGGTTGCAATGGCTAAAAGAACCTAAGAAACTATCACCTAATTTATAAAAAACACCTATTTGGAGTTGAACTAGTTAAGATATTAATTTTTTTTAGTTGATTGATTGATCATGTGAAACTTTACAAATTTGGAAAAGATTGATGAAGACAAGATAGAGAGATTTTAGAATAAAATGGAACTAACTTTAAAACACATTTTGATTAATTAGGATTGACTTGTAGTTAATAATTTCTTAACTCGTTAAATTGTTTAATAGAATTAGAGAGAAAAGATATTGGAAGTGTTGATGCTTCAATTGTTTAGTTAAACTCTCAGTTTGGGTCTTCAATAGCGCCTTCCACTATTCCGCATGTTTATCAAGTCTGTTTGATGTTATCTTTTGAGTTGCTCGTTCTAGTCGAGCAGTTGTTGATTTGGTTTTGGATGGTGCTTATAGAGTTCAGTTCCATTTCGTGTGTTTTTCTAAAAAGCATTGGGTTGGTAGTAGGGATGGACAAGTGAGGACAACAATCTTGGATTTGAGTTCGGATCTTGGATTTGATGAGACATGTGGCAAAATCCTAAACGTCTTTCTTAGGTAAGTTGGTCTCAACATGGAAAGATCAACCTGTAAAATATTCTTCGATGCTTAGGTGAGTAAGAGTGTAGAATTTGTTTAGGATATAAGTAAAAGTATAATAGATGATTGAGTGTGTCATACTTTCATATTTGAGTTCCTTATATAGACTTAAGAAAATATGGTTGTTGGCGATTTTTTGTACCGTTATGGATCACTTTTAAATTTTTTTACTTGATTAGACTATCATTATCTTTTTTCTCAAACTAAATCCATTTACTGTTCAAGTATAATTCTTTTTTGGTGAAAGATTAATTTTTTTTTTTGAAGAATGAATCCTTAGCAACATTTTTTTCTAGTTTTCTAGATTTATATAATTATTTATAATAAATTACTTTATAAAAAATTTATAAGTTTTAACAAAATCATGTGAATATAAATTTAAAAATATATTTAATTTAATATTTATAAGTTAATTGCAACTAAAAAATTTAAAGAGTCATTATAATAAATAAAATAATTTAAATATATTATAATTATGATAATGGAAAACTTATCGTAAGAAATATCGTAATTATGGTTTTCTTTTTTGTAAAACTAATTTTGATAAATGTATGTAATTATGGTTAAAATAATTTATATAATAATATTTCGTGTGTAATAAATTAGAAAAATAAAATAAAATGTTAACTATATAAATATACATTTGTATAATTCAATTCAAATCAACTCCCTAGACATCTATTACTAATTACTTTTCTCAAAACCATAAATTTTATTACTAAGTAATTTGTATTTTGTAACTGTTAACTTTAATTTGAATAACTAATAACTTCAACAAATAATTATCTAATTTAAATTTAAATTTAAATATGAACTTTTGAATTTCATACTTTTTGTACTTTTAAATTTTTTATAAAAGTCTATTAAGAAATTTTATATTTTTCTATATTTTAGATTTATATATTTTTTCTAAATAAAGCTTTTTTAAAAAATATTCTATACTTTTTTAATATTTTCTTTAAATATTTTTTTATAAATAAACCTAAATGTTTTAGGTTAATGTCACTAATTTTCAATTTTATATTAAATCTGTTTTTAAATATTTCCACCTACAATCATATTATTATTATTTTATTTTATTTTTCTAACATTAAAAAATATTACTTAAATTATTTTAACCAAATAAATTTACATTTATCAAAATTAAAAAAAATCATAATTACTATATTTCATTATAATTATTTTTCTATTATCATAATTACAATATATGTAAACTATCTTATTTACTATAACAATCTTCAAATTTTTTATTTTCGATTAATTTATACATATTAAATTAAATATATTTTTTAAATTTATATTCATCTGAGTTTATAAAATATTATAAATTTTTAATAAAGTAATTTATTATAAATAAATATACATATTAAATTAAAAATATTTTTAAATTAATTATAAATTTATACATATTAAATTAAATATATTTTTTAAATTTATATTCATATGAGTTTATAAAAAATTATAAATTTTTAATAAAATAATTTATTATAAATAAATATACAAATTTATAAAACTAAAAAAAATGGCTGAGTACTCATTCCTCCAAAAATTAGGATTGCACTAGTAAAACACTTACATAGTTAGAAAAAGCACGATTAGAATTTAGTTTTTCTCAAAAAAAAAAATTGAATTAGAAGGGTAACATGATTTAGTTTGGAAAAAAAAATATATGATCATCTACTCAAATCAATAAAGTTAAAAGTGGCAATAATGGCACGTAACTAACTCATAAAGTGAGGGTGTAACGAGCATTTGTATTAAAATACCTATTAATTGAGTAAGTAACATTGTCAAGACATTAAATAATGTGTTTGGAGAATATGGAAGGATAATGATATTTTGATACATTTTTTTTGACTTACTTTTAACCTACTATTTCAATCATTCTTCACTTATCTATTTTTTTTAGTGGTGTGATGTGATGATCCAAGGGTGATTGAAGTGGTAAGTTAAAAGTGGGTCAAAAAAAGTGAGTTAAAATATCATTATCCAATTTAAAATTCTTTTAAGAAAAAAGATATGTTTGATGAGAAAATTAGAAGGAAATTGAAATTGAGAAATTTTAAGAAGGTATTTCAAATAACTAAAATAGTAGAATTTGAAATTTACTAAAAAAAAAAGAAGGAAACTAAAATTCCCCCAATGTATAGAATTGGTTAGGATAAAAAATAGTCTACAAGTCTAAAAAGTCAAGCTGGCCCGACCTAGGTCAAAGGTCAAACCAGGCTGGATTGTGTCAAAGGTTGAGCTAGATCGGGCCAGTTGTTGGTTCTTTCTAGGTTTAAACATGTGTTTGTTGTTGAGGGTGCCGCTAGTGTCTGTTGTAGTAGGGACTTGTATATTTCTTTATGCTTTGTGCTTGCTAGCTTGGATAGGGCGTCCGTTCGCGTATTATCTCCTCTAGGTATGTGTTGTAATTTTACCTCATCGAAGCCAGACTTCATGATATTGCGGACTAGGTGGTAGTATTGAAGGAGTGTCGCGTCCTTAATCTGAAATTCGTCGTTGAGATGGTCCACCGTCAACTTAGAATCACTTTTGCATGTTAGTACGCGTACTTCGACTTCTCGTGCTAGCGAGAGTTTGGCTAGGATGACTTCGTACTCGGCTTAATTGTTAGAGGTTTTGAAGGCGAAGTGCAAGAATTTTTTGATGATTTACAACTTTTGGTAGGTTGCCCAGTACAGGATGTTTGTAACGTCCTAGCCAAAAATTACTTATTTAAAATTAAAATAACCAACAATATTAGTAAACTGCATTTATTATTGAAGTAACTTCCCTTACCGCGGGAAAATTAAAACTTTAGTTTATACGCACCAAAAGTTAAAAAAATCCATAAAGGCGTTCAACGCTTACAAATATAAACTATTCATAGTAGCCAATTACAAAAATAATCCATGATAATAATCCCATGTAAAAAAATTCCCATGTTGGCCCCACTCCGACTTTAAGTATCCACATGCCCACCTGCATCAACATCTGCTCCCATGTAACGAGTTACATGATCATCGCCAAACACACATAGAAAGAGTGAGCTCAAAATAAAATATACATCACTAGGTACATTATAATAACAATTAAAACCTCTAACACTTTTGATACTCTCCAATCCCAGACCCACATAATTGCATCTTCCTCTGGATGCCTTTTGATTCCACACCCTTTGATGAGTACATTGATCGATATTTGCTGCCACGAGTGTCTACTTGCCCCTTCGACTACAGGCCACCACCTATAGTCCACACATGGGAATAAACTTGTTGTGGCCACAATCCGCAACACCAAGTGGAGTTCCACAATACGAACCACAGTCTGTATTTGTCCAAGACTACCAAACTCGTTGGATAACACCGAGGAGGGCAATCTTTCAGAACCTGTCCGTACGAGCCATGATCTCGCACACTCCACTAGACCTCTAAAACCACCAGGTTACAACCTCAAGTGGCCACGTGTTATCCCAATACAAGCTACACTCGTAATTGGGCCTCCAACAAAGCATCGCCTCAAGACCCCTATCCAAAGTTGTGTAGAATCCTCATCGTAGTCCAACTCTACACCCGAAATCGCCTGGCGCATCCCTCGCGTTGCTAGGCGAAAACTGGTTCCAGACCGCTTGGTGGAGACCTCACGCTGCCAGGCACCATGCACTTTCCAGAACCTCTGTCAGATCTTTTTCGTCTAGTAGGATCACCCTTTCCGCATGCATCATGCGTTGTAGGCTTCTCTTGTTTTCCCTTATCGCCTGGCGGCACACCCCACGCCGCTAGACGCCACAAAAGTAACGTCACTACTATTGGTTTTTTGAAACTTTGGAGCAAGTTCCAAAGAACCCCAAGCACTCAACATACAATCCATAATATCTAATATGCTTATCCAGTCATAATCACATGACTCGATCACAGTCTAACACAATCACAAACATCATGAATTCATTACACCATCACTTGAGGTTTCACAATAATCTCTTAACATTTTATTTTATCAATTAATAATGCCACATTGAATTTAACTCCAAAAAAGTTTTTGCAACATTCTTTTCATTCCAAATGCATTATGCCAAGCCCACAATTTATCATCACTACTTGATCATATGCACTTTAAAGACTTCCAAACCAGCAATCATGCATATTATATATCTCCAGCTACAGACATCCAAACTAAGATCACATAGTTCAAACTATAGAGCAGCATGTTATGAACCATCTATCCAAACTATAGAGCAGCATATTATGAACCCTCTATCCAAACTATAGAGCAGCATATTATGAACCCTCTGTCCAAAATTCAGCTAAATCAAACAGTTAACGAATTAGAAAATGCAATTTTACGAAAACTGCGCAGACTAGAAAAATCGTAGTAGCCTAGCGACTCGATCTTGCGCCCAGCAAAACAAGACCAGCAGCGATCTAGCACCTAGCGGTAGGAAAAATCCAAAAAACAACGTTTTTCCTAAAGAGATGCCCACTCCACACGTCCCAAACATCCAAATACGTGATTCAATCATGCAATTCTTCGAACATTCAGTGAATCATGCGTCCTACATTCATATGCCCTCCCAAGCACCAAAACAACATATAGAATTTCATACAAAAATAAAATACAAAACTGCACCATTATTCAATTTAAAGTCTACATACATTTACCTGGTTCAAGAAAAATAAAAGCACATGTGCCCAATCTCACCTAAAAATCACGTTAACTATATGTCCATTATTTAAACCATACCAATATCCAATCACAAAAGGAAAGAGTAATAATTATGCCTAAAAAATGAATAATCGTGAATTGTATGCAACATGAAATTTGGAAGGAATTTCTAGCCCCGGCCCCACAATAAGATTCTATGGTTTTATGTCCTTTCTTTCAACCCCAAAATTCCTAATGCATGGTTACAACGGAAGTAAAGGAAAACCAAAAAGTAACATGTTGCACCAAAATATAACATGAAGAGAGATACTAAGGAAACCGTACGGGTCTGCACACCAAAGCTGAAAGAAAATTAGATTAGCTTGTGGCCCATGCATAGTGATCACATCAAACAAAAGTTGTCAGGAAAGCTACTTATATGTATAATAGATGGGTTTCTAAAGAAAACCACCAATTAAGCTACACGTGATATGAACTAAAGGAACAAGAGAAAAAGAATTACAATGTGACCCATGATTATCTAACCATTAAATAAAAGAAATCGACACTGCACCAAATGTAAACAAGGAAAACAAAGCATTGGTGACTCCACATACAAAAAAGGAGATAAGTAAAAGAGAACCAACTAGGTTACTTCACGCGACAAACAAAAAGTAAGAGAAAACCATATAACCTATCTTTGCACCCTCTAGAATACTCTCACTGCACCATAACTATAAAAATAAAAGACCAACATCTATGGCATTCAGTCATCTATGGTAAGCATAAAACACTAGCAGAAATCAAAGTCAAGCTACAACCAATAGAAAACAAAATCAGCTTCCCCTACATGAAATTTTTGCTACAATGATTTCCCTTAGCATTCGTCTTTGCTCCTAATTCGTCCTACCTTTGAAACTCCAACCTTGAGACCTTCTCCCAACCCTTTAACACTCTGCGAACTCAACTTTTGGGGTCCTAAACTTCCTTGGTTGGCAGCTACACGAAAATTAAGTGAATTTTCCTCACTTTTCAGCTATAAAAAAATTAAATTAATTTAAAACGAATTAAATTAATTTTTCCATTTAATTGGGTCCTTAAAGCCTAATTAATGTGTCCAGATTCGTGGAACCTATCTCTTGCTCTTCATCTCCTAAATTCATTCCCGAGGCATAAAAAAGTGATATGATTTTACTTTAGCTAAGGTTTGAACCCACAACCTCCTAATTACCAAATACATGCACAACCATTAAACTAATTCATGTTTCTTGGTAATTTTTACTTATCTGTGATTTTATATTACTACTCTAGTCTCAAGCATACACGGAAAACAATAACATAATTAAATTAACAAATAATTGGCATACTTAAGACTAAAACCCAAGTCCTCTCAACATAATCAAGTACTCTCAACCATTTGAGCTAATACTATTCCACATCATAATTCCCAACATTAAATATTATAAAGGTTCCCACTACTCGTATTTATTAAATAATTATTTATTTAATTATTTAAATTCCTCGGGTCTTACATTCTCCCCAACTTATAAAATTTTCGTCCTCGAAAATTGGATTTACTTGGAAATCGATGCCGATAAGACTATCTCATCACATACTATACCATTCTCTCATAACCAACTAGTTTCCTTTCTTGCGCACCAACGCCTTATGGAAAGAAATTCTCCCTTGTGCACTAACGCCTAGTGGAGAGAACAAGCAACAACCCTTGCCTGCTCACTAAAATTCGACAAGACCACAACCCTTACTTATTCACCAAAACCCGGTAAGAGCGTTGCTTCCCCTAAGACTGACAAGCAACAACCATTGCCTGCTCAACAAAACCCGATAAGAGCACAACCCTTACCTAGTAAGAGCGCTGCTTTCTCTAAGACTCACAAGTTGGAATCTTTGCCTGCTTACCAAAATCCGACAAGAGCACAATCCTTACCTATTCATAGAAACCCGATAAGAGTGTTGCTTCCCCTAAGACTCACAAGCAACAACCCTTGTCTACTCAACAAAACCCGATAAGAGCGTTGCTTTCCCTAAGATCCACAAGCAACAACCCTTGCATGTTCACCAAAACCCAACAAGAGCACAACCCTTACATGTTCACCAAAACTTAGTAAGAGCGTTGCTTTTCCTAAGATTCACAAACAACAATACTTGTCTGCTCAACAAAGCCCAGCAAGAGCACAACCCTTACCTGTTCACCAAAACCCAGTAACAATGTTACTTTTCCTAAGACTCACAAGCAACAATCCTTACCTGCTCAATAAAACCTGACAAAAAAACTGTTACTAAGCTTAGAAAAAAGTCTTACGGTAGAACAAAAGCCCTTTTTACCCAACTCATCAAAGTCCTATGGGTAAAAGTGCAACCCTTTTTACTCAACTCTCCAAAGTCTTCTGAGTAAAAGTACAACTTGACTTTACAGATATGAGAGAATTTATACTATACATCAAATACACAAGCAGCATAACATTCTTCATCACCATATCATTACCCAAACATAACAATTACCCCTAGCATGCCTCATACCAACATCGAAACTCATACCTCACTTACTAGGTGGATGTACCGCTTCTACTCCTAACATCGTAAACACCCTTCCTACTGCCTTGGCTTATCTCTGGGTGTCTTTTGTAGTTGTCGTGGCACTTCAAACTTCCCCTTCTCATGACAAGAGTTCGCGTAATGACCCAACTTGTGGCAAATGTAACACTTCCTCTCATCCGGCTTCGCTACCGAAAGTTTCGGACAATTTCGTTGAAAATGGTCTCTTCCACATTCGAAACACTTCATTGTCCCATTTCCACCACATTGAGGTCTAGTGTAGGGTTTCTTATGTCATTTCTCGCTGTTATTACTGCTATTATGATGTGTCCTCCTAACCTGACTTGGGTTCACCTCTAGTTGTTCCATTGTCTTTGCTTGTTCCACCAAGACAGGGAATTCTCGAATCCTCAAAGGTACGAGGAACCTGAGCAGCTCATGCCTCAAGCCCCTCTCAAGCATTAGCATTCATAACTACGTACCACAAGCATTAGTAGTCAAACACAACACATAAAGTTTCGCAATCGAAACACGACAAACTCACTTCCCAAGGCCTAAAATCTTTTGAAAACATTTGCTCTGATATCAAATGTAACATCATGATTTTTTTTATATCACGAAAAGTTATAAAATGAGCATTTTTAGTTGAATGATTATCGATAAAATGAACTTAAGAAAAAAATTTATAATTTAATCTATTAAAAACATAGTTCAAACATCAATTGTCTAAAATTTTTAAATAACAACATTGAAAATAAATTACATCGTATTTAATGCGTAATTTAACAACTTAATAAAAATGAACATAAATCTCGATTTCACCCCTTTCTCTTGTCGATCTATTCCATGTCAGAATCATCTACAATATCATATGCTCCCGTATAACACACACGTTATACGATCATCGCACACACAACAAACACACAAACAAATAGGGGTAACATAACCACAACACTTATATATAAAAGAACTATAGGAAAATAAGTCTTTGTGAATAATACTCAACATAGCATCCAAAAATTGGGGTGTTATAGCCAACATCTATTTTGGCGTGCTTAGTGGAAAAATAAGATTGTGATTATTGGGGATGGATTTTGGTATGAAAATGGGTGTGATTGTATGATGTAAAGGTATTCAATTGGATGTGTTGAGGCATGAGTTATTGTTAGGGAGTCATATGAAACTTGAAGTGATTAAGATATAGGAAGAAAAATGAGTTAAGATAGGTTCTGTTCACACACTAAATCAATTGCATGATTTGGAAATTTTAGAGATCGTTATTTGGAGTATTTCAAATACATGCATGATTTCTTGTTAATGTCAAATAAACATTAAGATCACTCATGGAGGGATTAGTTATAATTTGGCTTGATAATTCCTAAATTTTGTATTTGATGCAGTAAAATGAAAAGGGTATCATAGTATTGTGGATTTTGTGTAATGTCATGTAGCATGAACTGATGGTATAAAGATTCACCCATTTGATGAATATTTTTAGTTACCTTAAGTGATGCATTACTTTCAAGATGGAATGCTTGAGTGTTTATGTCTGATTTGTACTTAGTAAACTAGTATGATGAATTCTGTGACATGAGAACTATAATCATGTGAAATTGGTACTCTGGTTGGATGATTGCAATGCTTCGATGTGCTAGAAAATGTGTTGATGTGCCTAAACTAGTAGAAATATGATTTACTGGTCTAGCGCTTGGTGGCAAAGATGTTTTGCTAAGCGATGAGCCACAAACAAGTGGAGTCACTAGGCGTGTGGCGCCTGGCGGAAGGGGATTACTGTCAGGCCGTCTGGAGCACGTTTTCACCTAGCGGCGCTTAGCCAGTGCCAGGCAGTAGTGTAGGGGCAGAGGTCTATTGTAGATGAATTTGCATGAATGAGCTTGATAGTTTGGTCAAGGATATGCTGGATTAGTTACGAGCAGGATGGTTCATAATGGAGATTGGAAATGCGTGATTGATACGGGTGGGGAGGTCCATATCAGTTGTACTCTTGTGTGGAGATACGAACGGAGAGGTTTGTTTGTTCCATGCTCACACTTGAGGCTACTATGAGCGGGGAGGTTCATAGCAGGTGTTCACGTATGTTGGACTACAAGCGAGCAGGTTCATAGAGTTGAACTACGGGTGGGGAGGTCCATAGAGTCGGACCACGAGCGAGTAGGTTCGTGGAAACATGATAATCCCTAAAGACCAAGGTTATGAATGGATATTTCTGATATATGTTATGAGATTGGGAGTGGAACGATATAAAGGAGTCGATTGAACTAAAATTGGTTAAGTTAGATTGGGTGAGGGATTAATTCTTATTATTTAACTAGTGTGTTATTTTTTCTTTCTCAGCTCACCTTTTCTATTTGTGTTTGGCGATGATCGTGTGACTTATCACACATGAGCTAATGTGAATCCAGGTGAGTACATTAATGCCTAGAGACGGAGTGGGGCAGACCATGGAAGATTACTTTATGTTTTAATTCTAAACATTTTTTAATATGTTTTATGATGTTTTTTTTTTCTTTAGTATGGATTTTTAATAAGGAGGATTAAGTGTATTTGGACTTTATTGATCTAAGTTTTAAATTTTCCCACGCTTGGGAACTTTATGTATTATTTTAATTCCAAGGAAAGTATATGATATTTTCTTTATCTAGTAATATCCAACTAGGGTGTTACACCATGTCATGCATATGTATCTTACCTAAATCCAAACTTATATCATAACACAAATCACCTATTACTTATTTCAAATTACATGTTAATAATTCATTATTTACTATCTATTGCCTTAGCATAACATTCAAATACAATATTTTTATTAAATACATCAAAATGACAAAACATATTACTCTAACTATAGATCTCTAATAAAAAATCCCAACGGTTAAAGTGAAGAATGATATGTCTAGATTGACATATTTTTGAGACAGTCCAGGAACCAAAATAGGATGGCATCTAATGCCCACATTTGGTGCCTAGCGCAAGTACCTCTAAACTCCTAAGATTTTCACCCAAGAGTTGTACTCGGTGGTGCCCAACACCAATAAGTCAATGAATGGTACTAAAGTATCGCCCAACATAAGAAAAACCAGTGACCATTGTATGAGTGGTGCCTAACAATACTACATGGGCGCCCAACGCCGCACCAGAAGTTTGAGATTTCTCTATGACTTTTAGTTGATTAATTTAACTATTCTTGAGTTATTCACTATAAAATAGAGCTTATAAGATTACAATTTAACTTTATCTGAGCTCAATAAGCCAAAATTTAATCAATTAAGTGTCTAATCAATAGCCAAACCAAAGTTACCAATTCTTAAAACAAAATCATCTTAAATTCACAGATTTCATACAACAACATTCTCCCCCAATTCATCAATTAAATTCACATTCTCAATATATTAATTCATATCATACATCTAATTCAATTAACCCAAATAAAATTCAATCCACGGTTTCATACTAAGTCACAATCAATTTTAAATAACTAACTTCCCTTACATGACTTACGTGCACAAAACACAATCTACTCTACCTCTAAGAACTCCTAACCACTAAGAAGGCAATATCTTCACAAAGAAGGCTCTAATCAATGATCTAATCATACCCTAACCAGTCTAATTGAACAAATATTCATCTAGAGCTTTGAGATTACACATGCAACCCCTTAGCCTCACACATACATTACAAAAGCAAAAAAGACTATAAAATAAGGAAAAAAAGAACTTACTTTGTTTGAAAAACTGGTCAGGTAGAAAGATAGACCTTGCCCCCAATAGTTCTATGGCGTTCTTCGATCTTCAAACAAATGAATGATGAAGGTAATGATTTAGAGAGAATGTAGAGAAAAGGTTTAGAAAATTGTTTTTATAGAGATGATGATTTTGATAAAATGAAACTCGGTTAATAGAAACATCCATTTATAATATGACTTTTATTAATAAAATAATTGAGTGTCCCTGATGAAACTCGTTGGACATGGAGAGGAGGGAGAAGCTTCATAAGAATGCAACGAAGTGTAATGGATACACGCTTGAAGGCTCTTGCGGCAATAGAGTGGTTGGTGAAAGGTTGAAGTCTAGGAATAAAAAACTATCCTAGAGGAAGGTGGCTAGAGAAAACTAGATAGAATTCTAGCCTAGCCGTGACTTTTCACTTAAGGTAAATGATTGGAGTTTTCTTAACAATTGGTATTCACCTATTCATTCAAAGAGTAACCATATACAAGGCTAGGATTCTCCCATTTATAGTAGAAAGAACCTCCTTAAATGTAATGCATATGCACGTTAGAATGGAATGGAAATGCATGAGCTAGGCAAAGTGCATGCATCTAGATTCCTGAGTTATGGATCGAATGACATATGGCTAGTCATGCTTTCCATGCTTTTCCACCATGTGCAAAATGTGACAAATGTGCACTCATTGTAGCTCTCAGCTAGACTTGCAAATTGGGCTTGGATAGGCCCAATTTAGAAGCCAGAAATAATGTACTTTGGCTATTTATTTGAAAAGCAAAGCCTAACATTTGACTCAATTAACAAACTATGCTTCTGTTTTAATTGAAGACTATAATATCTTTATGTCCTCTTTGGCCCAAGAGAATAGCATGTGAAGTCCATGAAGCTTATTGGATTGTTGGTCTAGGCCATTTTGTATCCTTTTCATCATATTTATAATAGTTGGGCCTTTTAATGGGCTTCGGTTTGGACTTGGGCTTGGACCTTAAAATGGGCTTGGACCTGATTCATCAATCCCTAACACAAAAAGAGCTTACCACATCACTAAATTTAGGTTTGGCATGTGTGGGAAATAAATGTAAAAAATGAGAGGTAGTATTTTTGTGATTAAAGGGTTAATATTTATGTCTGAGCTATAAGCGCCAAACATAAAAATAAAAACCCTTTTTTACATCTAACGATTATAGGTGAGATGTAAATATGTTTGAAACAAAACTATAACACCCATTTCTCTTCACTTTCTACCTTGAACGAAGCTCCCTCTTAATAGCGACAACCATTTGGTGTGAGTTAAGGCTTCTATTGGTGACCAAAAGTTCAGCAAATATTTTAGTATCAAGTGTGACAAGAGAGTTACTTTTTTCTTCAAGAATGTAAAAGAACTGATGAAAAATGAAAACAAAAATAATGAGTTTTTGTGTATCTTTCTTTTTTTTCTTCATAAACAAAAAGAAAATATGTGAGAGTGAAAAATAAGTACAATTTTTAGAAAACTCAAAAAAGATAATGGGAAAAAAATAAAAAAATATGTTAATAAATATTTTTATTCTTTATTATATTTAATTTTATGTTTTATTATATATATATATATATATATATATATATATATATATATATATATATATATTTTTAAATTTTT
>Ga0099822_1001504_pt1 | contig 27315 bp, 8 predicted proteins | sample CowpeawhiteBW_FD_76839 | JGI IMG/M metagenome (GOLD analysis project Ga0099822, IMG submission 76839) | Root nodule microbial communities of legume samples collected from California USA - Cow pea white BW | ecosystem: Host-associated > Plants > Roots > Nodule | place: USA: California | collected... | reverse complement strand
TTTAATATAAATTTCAATACTTAATTTTATAACTCATTTTTAGTAACAAATATCAATATAACATTTATATAAATAATAAATTTTGTTTTAAAAGAGATACAATATTTCTCCATTTAAAAAAAATATATTTGAATAAAATTCAATCAAATAAATTAGGTACTAAATTAAAACAAAATAAACATATATGTGTACTAAATTGAAACAAATAGACACATGTGGAGACTAAGTTGAAATGAAGACAATAACACTTGCCAAGTACCTTGACACGTGACAATACCTTGCCACGTGTCACTGACAATGCCATGTGTCACTGACAATGCCACGTGTCACACCAAGGATTTGACACGTGGCAAATTTTGTTTTTTAAAAAAAATTAAAAAATAAAATAAAATTTTAAAAAAAATTTTAAAAATTAAAAAATCCAGATACTGACACGTGGCAAGGTAGTTAACGACGTTTGTGAAGACTTAACGGAGAGTACTACATTGATGCAATAATCAAAATTAGGTATTAAATTGAGACAAGGTTCAAAGTGGGTACCATTTTGAAATTTTCAAATCAAAATAGGTATGATCCGAGTAATTAGACCCTATAAAATAACATATAACAACTATTAAATACAAGAATAAGTTAAAATAACTGTCACACCTTGAGTAAGAAAATTAAACAATAAATATTTATTTAAAAATATAAATCTTTAAATCTTTAAAAAATCACAAAAATTTAAATATATATCCAAACTTACCATAAACTTAAACGTATATTTGTATTCATAAAACAAAAGTGTGGGAAGATAAAAAGTATTGTTATAAAACAAAGAAGATTGGTTAACGAAGAAGATTTGTTGAAAAGCAGGTGAGAAAATATAAATGGTAGAAATGGAGGTTTGAGGCAAAAAGCGTGGTGGTCCATTTGGAGGACACTGTCACCGAGACATCATATGATGTTCATTTTTGGATGTTTCCTCTTCTTTCTCCCTTTTGTAGTGCCTACTGCTCCATCACATATTCCCATGCCACACGCACACGCTCCTCCACTTTCCTCACCAACCAATCCAATAAACCTATTTTTCTTTTCAATGGTAGGTCACACACATCTTCAATTTCCTTAACCAATTCTAAACGCCTTAAGCCATAATACATTATGTAACTCCTAAGCTTTTAAGGATCTAATTCTTCTTGAATCCAGAAAAACTACCAAAATTCAACATTCTTCTTCTTCAACCAATTCAATTCCACTCATGGCCCTGTCTTTAGTAACAAAAATAAAACCGACTCTTATTTGTGGTCCATAAAATATAAAGGCATCTCCTTGGAGTCTGGAATAGCTAACATACGAGAAGATGAAATTTATTCGATACCTCACCAACGATAGTAAATGTTTTGTCACAAAAGAATGATAGATGTTTGTATACCTTTTTAGCCCTTTCTGGTGCCATATTTGTTTATCTACACTAATTTGATTTGACCCTTTTTTTTTGTTGGAAAATCTTACTTGGATTTTCTAAACTTCCAATTTCTCATCCTACCCTTTTCTTTGTCACACACCAGTCCTGGTAAAAAATAACAATAAAAAAAAAATCACATCCAAACAAAAATTCACCTTTTTACAATAAAACCAAAAAAAAAATTAATTTTTGTAAAGGAAACAGAATTCTCAAAAACCACGTATCAACATGGTTGAATAATAATTTGACTGAGGAACTATTAATTAAAGACCACTTGTCACTGTTAAAACTTTTGAACTTACTAAAAATTCTTGAACAAAGAGTATAGTTGACATGATCGAAATGTTTTGCACCTCACCGAGGATCATTTCATCCTTTTTTTTCCTATCATTTCAGTGAAAATTCGACTACTTCTTTTAATATCGTTATCCATGGAATCTTATTTGACATTAATATATAATTGCGTGTACGGAAGAAGAACACGTAGAAGAGACGTTAATCTCAACTTAAGAATTTCTTCAGACGAGTCAATTTTAACTCCTTTTAGGAGAAGATACTTGCACTGATAAAACTAAAATTAGTGAATTGATTGGAATTAAGTATGTGGGTTAATTAATGGAACCCTAAAATTGGTTATTATCGCAGTGTGAATTAACAGTAATACTGTGTATTAAAGTTTAGAAAGCCGACAAAAAGACGTAGGATTGGAAAAGAAATAAGAGCATGTTGTGGGGTGGGCGTCCTTTGCTCAACAAAAATGAGTCTCCCGTCTCATCGATTTCTCTTACATGCTCTATTTGTCTATTTAGGATCATCCCTTCAAAGAAAGTTTCTGGCTTTTCTTCATTGCTTAATAAAGTATTAAAGTAGTAAAGCACAACACATAATCTTGATCCGCGTTAAGGCTTTCCTTTTTCTTTTCTTTTCTTTGTTCTTTGTTCTTTCGATGAATGGTTTTGGTTTGAATTGAAAATCAGCAAAGAAAGCATCGATTTTGAATGGAGGAAGGGTACTCCAAAAGCAAGTTCAAGACCGTGTGTGTCTTCTGTGGCAGCAACTCTGGCAACCGACAAATCTTCAGCGACGCTGCGATTCAATTGGGCAATGAATTGGTTTGTGGTTTTCTTTTGCATCATTCTTTCACTATCTTGCATATTATTTTCTTTGTCTATAAACATTTGTTAATAAGAAAGTAAGAAAGGATTTTATATGGTCGCAGAGCACCTCCTCTTGTTCACTTCTGATGTATTCTGTTATGCATAACTGATCTCTACGTAAATAAGCTCTTGTTTTCTGTGATGATGCTTGCTGATGAATTTGTTAGGTCTCTGAAAGAAGCCTCTTTATTTTTTGTGGGCTGAGTCTTTCTTCTTCTTCTTTTTTTGTGGTAGGCTTCACAATTTTGTATGAATGCATTTCTGTGGACTGGACAAGCAGAATGAATAATTCTTCATCATCATTTTCTTTATTTTTATTTTTTTCATTTTCATCTTACGGTGTGAATTACAGGTAAAGAGGAACATAGGCTTGGTGTATGGTGGGGGCAGTGTTGGGTTGATGGGCTTGATATCTCAGAGAGTGTATGATGGGGGCTGCCATGTCCTGGGGTATGTGCATAAAGAAAAAAGAAAATTACTTTTTAGTCTCACTGATAATTGATCACATTGTCTCATCATTTGTTTGTTTCTTCTTCAATTTTACCTTCACTCCACGTACAGGATCATTCCAAAAGCTCTCATGCCTCACGAGGTATTTGTCCTTCCACATCACCACCTTCTCATTTTTCTGTGCAGTTACTTTAATCAATTGGTTTATTTATTTCTGGGATTTAGTGTTTTGGTTATTTCATTACCACCAATGCATTGGAGTATAACTTAAACGGTAACAGGATTGATATTTGGTGTTTTATTTATAATTAATGGCCACCCCTTGGCCATGGAAAATGGAAAAATGTATAGATGCTTTTGAAGGAGAAAATATGATGAATGAATTATTGCAATTTTGACAGATATCTGGTGAAACAGTAGGAGAAGTAAGAATTGTTTCAGATATGCATGAGCGTAAAGCTGCAATGGCTCAAGAAGCTGATGCATTTGTTGCTCTCCCTGGTAGTTACCTCAACGGCTCTCAAATAATTTTGAAAAAATAATTGATGATTACGTGTCTTGGACATGTGAATGTCATTAAATGGTTCTTAATTGTACGGGATTTGTTTGTATTCTTGGTGTTTTGGATTGTTGTATTGATTATGTAGTATGGACTCTCATTGTCCTTATAATTAGGAGGATATGGAACCATGGAGGAGCTGTTGGAGATGATAACTTGGGCCCAACTTGGAATTCATAGAAAACCGGTAACAGTATTTTTACTGTGTAGTTCAAAATCTTTAATGTAACAATCAAATGCTAACTCTCAAAATCATCCTCCTCCACAGGTTGGTCTGCTGAATGTTGACGGTTACTATAACTGTTTGCTTGCATTATTTGACAATGGTGTTAAAGAAGGCTTCATTAAGCCTGGTGCACGGAATATTGTTGTCTCTGCTACTTCTGCTAAAGAACTTATGATGAAGATGGAGGTCTAATTCCAATCAGCAATTTCCCCTTTACCCTCTTAAAAATATTTGTGTTTTCAAATCTATCATTATAAAAAAAAAGTGGTAATATTATGTTGTCAATTGCTTAGTTCAATGGCTGCTGCTATCTGAGGTTTAAAATAAAGCATGAACATAACCATAAGACTCTTTTGATGACTTATTATTACTTGGACTTGTGAGTTGTGAGAATAGAATAGAGGTCTTATTCTTTAATTTGTGTGACAGTTGTCAAGGTGGACTTTGGTGTCTTAAGTACTTTGTTGGGTAATTGTTATCATTTAGGACTTTGCTGCATATGTGGCAATTGTCTTAAACTCTGAACATGATCATAAAAGTTAATGATTTCAAAGAGTCCTTGTTTCCTCTTCTCTCTGTTTTGTCTTATTTTCTTAGGTGCAATGAAAGAACTGTGTTAACGTTGAATCATTTTTGCAGCATTACACTCCTTCGCACCAACATGTTGCCCCTCATGAGAGCTGGCAGATGAAGCAATTAGGTGATTATCCAGATGCTGAGTGAGACTGCTATTGATGGAAGGTTTTTCCCAACAAATTGATTTATGATGTGATTCTTCATCATATGAGATGTGTACAAGTGCCTGCATAGATGGGGCCATATGTTGTTTGTTACCGTGTACCATGTTGTTTTATGACTGGAGTGCTAATATATTGGCTTTGATGCTTTTCATCGTTTTCTTTTTTTCCTTTATTTCATGGTCAATTGATTCCTTCTGCCGAGATAGTCATATCTGGTTGTTACCACTCATTAAAGCCAAAAGTACTTGGAAATGGAAAGAGATGATAAGCATTTTTTTCTTCAGCCGAATTTCAGTTGTGCTTAATGTTTTGGCTCCACTTTGTAGTGCCTTAATTAGACAAAAATCAAGGACAACAACCTCAACATTTTATGAACCTTTATCATATACTTACTATGATGCCATATATTAACAATGTTATTGACGTGAAATTCTTTTTATCACTTTCTCTCGTATCCATCCTTGTCTCTCTCATTCTTTTTCTAAGACTGAACCATTTAGTCTACTATTGAACCTTCTTTACACATGTTTAAACTACTTTAATCGATTTTCTGTTATATTTTACACCATTCTCTTTAGGGTTTAGGGTTTTTATAGCCTATAATTTTATGTTCTGTATCATGTCAGTATATTTATATGGAAAGATTTGTTAAAAAACATAAATCTTAAACTAAAGATCTTAGATAACCATTCCTAACACATTTTTAAATAACACTAAAATGATATTTTATTACCACATATTTATCTGTGGCTCTCAGCTTTGGAATCATGTCATGTTCACAAAAAAAAAGTGATTGTAACATAAATATAATAATAACATTTAAGTTTATAATTAACCATAAAATAAATATTGGATAAGATTGTTTATTTGTAATGAGTGTTAAGAAACTAAAGTAACGTGTACCAGACAATATTACAAAAACAAAAACAAAAAAAGTCCACAGTCATTATAATTAAATCAATCTTAAAAAAGATGAAACGTCACTAAACAAAGAGAAAGTTGTAGGGATCTAAATTGTTGAAATAACATTTTCATACCTTGATATATATTAACTAGATGGATTTGAGATTGTTTGTTTGAATTATTGTTTACGCCAACAAAACTGATTACACCTTTTTCCTTTCTAAGGTTGTTTTAAATATACCAAAAAAGTTCAATAACTCTTTAATAAACTATTTATTAGATTTTCTAGGCTTTTTTTATTTTGGGGTCTGTTAGAAGTCGAATTTGTATAAATGGATTCGTTTATTTTTTTTTTTTGCGAAAATGGGTCAAGTCGTCAGGGAAGAGGACGACATCGGAGGTGAAGTCGTCCTCCCCCTGACCGGTTTCTTTATTTTTTTTTTCAAAAATGATGTCGTACTATACTATAACGATTTTGGTTTTAAAATAAGTGAAGTCGTCGTTATGCATAACGACTTCACTTTTCCAAAATTTTTTTGTTTGTTTTTTTTGTTTTTGTTTTATTATTTTTTTTCATAATATATGAATTTTCATTATTTTTTTAATTTAAATTTATTGGAAAAATAAACAGTAAAAAATTTAATAGAATAAAATTTAACTTTAAATTAATATATTTTAAAAAAACAAATAACTTATAAATTTAAAAAACATTGATAACTTATAAATTAAAAAAAAATAACGAAAACTGAAAATTAAAAAAATATAATCAAAAATGAAACTAAAAATAATCAAAACAGTTCAATTAAAAAAAGGAAAAAAATAATTGAAATATTTAAAAAAAAAATAATGAAAAGTGAAAAACTAAAAAAAAAATTAAAACTGAGAAGTTTAAAAAAAAAGAAATGAAAAGTGAAGTCGTCATGCTACAGTACGACTTCACTTTTCAATTTAGTAGAAGTCGTTATAAGAAATAACGACACTATTTTTTGAAAAAAAAAATGCAAAACCGGCCTAGGGGAGGATGGTTTCACCTTGAAAGTCGTCCTCCCCAATAACGATTTGACCCAATTTTACAAAAAAAAAATTCAACGAATCCTATTTTACAATTTTTTGGTCAAAAAGATCCTTAAATACAAAAAAGCCGATTTTCTATTTTATTTTAAATATATAAATTAATTAAAGGTTAGGTGAAAAGTAATAGTAGAGGTGAAAAAAGGAATAATTAATATTTTCATGGTTGCAACTTTCTTTTGGTCCTGTTTTATTCTTTTTGAATTAACAATATTTGAAATCTCTCCAATGCTAATGGCGCAAACATGCTCATCTAAAAATACTGTCACAGAAACATTATTTCATAAACTCCAATAAAGGAGTATGAAAAAATAGAAGGAAAATTATGGTTTCTAAACTGATACACAAAGTACCACCACCCTGAGTGGTAAAATATGCAGAGTGTGACATAAAGTGGTCACAGGCCGAAGACCTATAACTTCTTTTAACAGAAACCAAACAGAATCTTCCAAAATATAGTATTTTTACTGACATTAACCATAGAAATTGAGTCTTGAATGGTGAATGTGGTAATGCAAGTGGTGCTGAGTTGGAGAAATGAGGCCATGTTTGAAACTATTAAGCAGAGGGAAGTATTAAGCAGGAGCTGCAGCGTAGGGTTGTTTGGCTTTGATGAGTGATGGAATAGGGTGTTGCACTTTCCTATTTCTTAGGTTTACAGGAGATTTTTACGCGATACACAAGATTAACGAGATCGAGTCCAATCATATAAAATATTGACATTATTTCCAATCCAAAATTTTAAGTCAATAGATTTATTGATATTCGTGATACTTCAATTTCTCATTTTTACTGAATGTTGGAATTAAACTCACACTTGAATTCTTAGTGATATTTTATGTCAGCGATATTTTATGTCGCTTGAGTCCCCCTGAGATTGGTGAGGTGATATTTTATGTCAGCAATATTTTATGTCCCTTGAGTCCCCTTGAGATTGGTGAGGTAAGGATTGTGATGATGCAAAAGAGATTATGTTAAAAATTCCATATCGATTAGAGATAAGACCGATTAACAATATATATAAGTGGAGTGCAAAACCTCACCTTACAAATTGGTTATGGGATTGAGTTAGATTTAAAGTTCAATTCTAACTGATTATGAATAGAAGTGTGAGCTTGTATCTTCGGTGGACAGTGGTAGTGGTGGACCAAGTGATATGGTTAAATCAGAAGATAAAGCCCAGTGGAGAGTGCTATGCTATTACTTCTTCTCTTGAGGGGTCCCTCTTCATAACTTGTTAACTGTTTGGCACATCCCCACTCTGAAAGGGTTGCACAGGTATTCCACTGCACTGCACAATTTGTGTTCTTGGGCTCACTATTCAGATAAACTTTCCTCACTTCCTCTTCCTTTCAATCATATTTGTGGAGCATTCAGCATTGAATTCAAAGGAAGAATCTTGAATACTTGGGTTGGAGCATGGAAGAAAAATCCTTCTTTCCTTTACACCCTTTAATGTGTCCACTTCATCTTAAACTAAGAAGCAATAACAAGCACTTTACTTTGTTACAGTTTGAGATTGACAACAGTACAGTGTTGTTGACAACTGACATATGAAACCTGTCATGGAACTGTTGGGCAAACAAGGGGACCCCTTGTTTGGCAGCTTCCTCAAACCAAAAATGCATACATTTGGCAGATCATAATTTGAGAATTGTCGGGCCAATTTTTTTCTTCTAGAATCTCAAAGTAGTCACAGAATCAAATAAGATAAGTGTAGACTAGAGATGTAGAAAAATGATACAAATGATACTAGGAAGCTGTAATATGAAAAACTGTTTAACTCAGAAAAACCAAGACAGAAAATTATGCTCTGCAATGAAGGTGGCATTTTTGTTTCACTCCTAACCAAAGCACCGAAAATAAATATAAATTTCTTAAGCCTACTCAGAGGTAATCAATTCACAAGAGTTGTGAGGTACCACGGAAGTTCTAGAAGGTGAAGAACTTCGGTGTCTTCATTTCTTTCCATTTTCTTTAGCAGGAATCAAAATTTGATTAGTTGACATTATAGAAGAAAAAATTTATGAATTCATCTTTTTCCACCATCCAAGTACATCAATGTCAAATAAGATATTTTCACTTTTAAGCAAGGACCAAGTGAACCATTTTATGAAGAATGTATAATTTAAATAATTGCTCTGAAAGTTCTTGAAGTAAAAATAATTTTAGATACCACAACGAGTGGATAATAGACTTCTAATTTAGAAAAAAAGGGAATGTTTGACCTTTCCATTCAAGATGTTATTATAATACAAAACAAAATTTTGACTTATGGGATTACCAAAACTCGGTTGTGGATAGACAACTCGCTGGCACAGGTTCAATGTGATATCGTAGACTCGTAGTGTTTTATTCTATCATGCACGGAGTTGTGTATAGCATACGACACGTATTTAATACGTTAGATAAATTTATTTTAAAAATAATAATATACAATATATGATAGATATATGATTAATAAATATTAAAAAATAAACAATAATTTTTTAAAAACATAATAAATATATCATTCTTAAAAACATAATAAAACAACATGGTACACGGTAACAAACAACATATGGCCCCATCAATGCAGGCACTTGTACACATCTCAAATGATACAGAATCAGATCATAACTTAAATATTGGAGAGAAACCTTCCATCAATAACAATCTCACTCAGCATCTGGATAATTACCTAATTGCTTCATCTGTCATCTCTCATGAGGGGCAACATGTTCGTGCGAAGGAGTGTAATGCTGCAAAAAGGAATAGTCAGCTACAGTTCAAGTTCAACACAGTGATTTCTACACTTCTTTTATTGCACCTAAGAAAATAAGACAAAACAGAGAGAGAAGAGGAAACACATTACACTAACCCTTTGACATCATTAACTTTTATGATCATTTTCAGAGTCTAAAAAAAATGCCACACAAGCTGAAAAGTTCGAAATGACAACAATTACCAAAAAAGTGCTTAAGGCACCAAAGTCCTCCTTGACAACTGTCACACAGACAAAGTGCCTAAGGGCGAAGAACATAAGAAAAGAATAAGACCTCCAATCTATTCTCACGAGTCCAAGTAATAATAAGTCATCAAAAGAGTCTTATGTTTATGTCCATGCTTTATTTTAAACTTCAAATAGCAGGAGTCCTTAAACTAAGCAATTGACGGCAAATAAGTGGTGTATAATAAACAAATAAGTGAACAGTTAGGTATTTGTTTTCGTACAAAGTTTTAAAATGTACTGAGTAATGAGAATGATGCATAATTTTTTTCGTATCGGAGGGGTAGCGACTGATTTTTTTAATTATTCAAAGGGATTCACTTCTTATGTACCACAAGTTTGATTATAAGTTACAAAAATCAACCCTTATTACTTGCACTAGGTGGATCCTTGAAGAAAAAAATAGGCAAATAAGTGGGACAAAATAAACTAATAAGTGGAGAGCTAGGTATTAGTTTTCGTACAAAGTTTTAAAATGTACTGATCAATTTTTTTTTATTATTCAAAGGGATGCTTTTCTTATGTTTCAGAAGTTGGTTTATAAGTTACAAAAATCAACATTTATTACTTGCACTGGGTGGTTGCCTTGAAGAAAAAAATAGGCAAATAAGTGGAACATAATAAACACATAAGTGGAAAGCTATATATTACTTTTTGTACAAATTTTTAACATGTACTAATCAATTTTTTTTTATTATCCAAAGGGATGCATTTCCTTATGTACCACAAGTTTGATTATAAGTTATAAAAATCAATTCTTATTACTTGCACTAGGTGACTGTCTTGAAGAAAAACATAGGAAATAAGTGGGGCATAATAAAATAATAAGTGGAGAGCTACATATTAGTTTTCGTACAAAGTATGAACTTGTATTGATCATTTTTTTTAGTATCCAAAGCTATGTGTTTCTTATATAACACAAGTTTGATTATAAGTTACAAAAATCATCCCTTATTACTTGCACTAGGTGGCTGTCTTGAAAAAAAAGGCAAATAAGTGGGGCATAATAAACAAATAAGTGGAGAGCTACATATTAGTTTTCGTACAAAGTTTTAAATGTACTGATCAATTTTTTTTTTTTATTATCCAAAGGGATGTTTTTCTGATGTACCACAAGTTTGCTTATAAGTTATAAAAATCAACCCGTATTACTTGCACTAGGGGCTGCCTTGAAGAAAAAAAATAGGCAAACAAGTGTGGCATAATAAACAAATAAGTGGAGAGCTACATATTGGTTTTCGTACAAAAAAGTTTGAAAATGTATTATACAATTTTTTTGATTATCCAAAGCGATGCTTTTCTGATGTACCACAAGTTTGATTAAGTTACAAAAATCAACCCTTATTACTTTAACTAGGTGGCTGCCTTGAAGAAAATAATAGGCAAATAAGGGAGGCATAATAAACAAATAAGTGGAGAGCAACGTATTTGTTTTCGTACAAAGTTTTAACATGTACTGATCAACTTTTTTTTATTATCCAAACCAAAGGTATGCATTTCTTTATGTACCACAAGTTTGATTATAAGTTACAAAAATCAACCCTTATTACTTGCGCTAGGTGGGCTGCCTTGAAGAACAAAATAGGCAAATAAGTGTGGCATAATAAACAAATAAGTGGAGAGCTACGTATTAGTTTTCGTACAAAGTTTTAAAATGTACTGATCAATTTTTTTTATTAGCCAATGGGATGTTTTTCTGATGTACCACAAGTTTGATTATAAGTTACAAAAACTAACCCTTATTACTTGCACTGGGTGGCTGTCTTGAAGAAAAAAATAGGCAAATAAATGAAGCATAATAAACAAATAAGTGGAGAACAACATATTAGTTTTCGTCAAAAGTTTTAAAATGCACTGATCAATTTTTTTTATTATCCAAAGGGATGTTTTTTTATGTAGCACAAGTTTGATTAGAAGTTACAAAATCTATCCTTATTACTTGCACTAGGTGGTTGTCTTGAAGAAAAAAATAAGCAAATAAGTGGAGCATAAAAAACAAATAAGTGGATATTAGTTTTCGTACAACGTTTTAAAATGTACTGATCAATTATTATTTATTATTCAAAAGGATGCTTTCCTTAACTTTCACAAGCTTGATTATAAGTTTCAAAAATCATTCCTTATTACTTGCACTAGGTAGCTGACTTGAAGAAAAAAATAGGCAAATAGGTGGGACATAATGAACAATTAAGTGGAGAGCTATATATTAGTTTTAGCACAAAGTTTTAACATGTACTAATCAACTTTTTTTTATTATCCAAAGGATGCATTTACTTATGTAGCAGAAGTTTGATAATAAGTTACAAAAATCAACCCTTATTACTTGCACTAGGTGGCTACCTTGGAGAAAAAAATAAGCAAAAAATTGTGAAATAATAAACAAATAAGTGGAGATATACGTATTAGTTTTGGTACAAAGTTTTAAAATTTATTGATCAATTTTTTTTTTAATTATTCAAAGGGATGCACTTCGTATGTACCACAAGTTTGATTATAACTTACAAAAATCAACCCATATTTCTTGTACTAGTGGCTACCTTGAAGAAAAAAATAGACAAATAAGTGGGACATAATAAACAAATAAGTGGAGAGCTATGTATTGATTTTGTACAAAGTTTGAACATGTATTGATCAATTTTTTTTATTATCCAAAGCCAAAACGATGCATTTCTTATGTAACACAAGTTTGATTATAAGTTACAAAAATCATCACTTATTACTTGAACTAGGTGGCTGCCTTGAAGAAAAAAAATAGGCAAATAGGTGGGACATAATAAACAAATAAGTGGAGAGCTACGTATTAGTTTTCGTACAAAGATTTAAAGTGCACTAATCAATTTTTTTTTATTATCCAAAGGGATGTTTTTCTAATGTACCACAAGTTTGATTATAAGTTACAAAAATCATCACTTATTACTTGAACTAGGTGGCTGACTTGAAGAAAAATATAGACAAATAAGTGGGGCATAAAAAACAAATAAGTGGAGAGCAACATATTAGTTTTCGTACAAAGTTTTAAAATGTACTGATCAATTTTTTTTATTATCGAAAGGGATGTTTTTTTGATGTAGCACAAGTTTGATTATAAGTTACAAAATCAATCCTTATTACTTGCATTAGATGGTTGTCTTGAAGAAAAAAATAGGCAAATAAGTGGAGCATAATAAACAAATAAGTGGAGAGCAACATATTAGTTTTCATACAACGTTTTAAAATGTACTGATCAAATTTTATTTATTATTCAAAGGATGCATTTTCTTATTTACGACAAGTTTGATTATAAGTTACAAAAGTCAACCCTTATCATTTGCACTATGTGGCTGCCTTTAAGAAAGAAATAGGCATAATAAACAAATAAGTGGAGAGCTACGTATTAGTTTTCGTACAAAGTTTTAAAATTTATTGATCATTTTTTTTAATTATCCAAAGGGATGTTTTTCTGATGTACCACAAGTTTGATTATAAATTACAAAAATAAACCTTTATTACTTGCATTAGGTGGCTGTGTTGAAGAAAAAAATAGGCAAATAAAAGGGGCATAATAAACAAATAAGTGGAGAGCAACATATTATCTTTTGTACAATGTTTTTAAATGTACTGATCAATTTTTTTTTATTATTTAAAGGGATGTTTTTCTGATGTACCACAAGTTTGATTCCAAGTTACAAAAATCAACCCTTATTACTTGCAATAGGTGGCTGCCTCGAAGAAAAAATAGGAAAATAAGTGGGGCATAATAAACAAATAAATGGAGAGCAACGTATTTGTTTTCGTAGAAAGTTTTAAAATATAGTGATAAACTTTATTTTATTATCCAAAGGTATGCATTTCCATAGGTACCACAATTTTGATTATAAGTTAAAAAATCAACCCTTATTACTTGCGCTAAGTGCCTGCCTTGAAGAAAAAAATAGGTAAATAATTGGAGCATAATAAACAAATAAGTGGAGAGTTACATATTAGTTTTCGTAAAAAGTTTTAAAATGTACTGATAGATTTTTTTTATTATCCAAAGGGTTTTTCTTTCTGATGTAGCACAAGTTTGATTATAAGTTACAAAAATCATACATCATTACTTGCACTAGGTGGCTGCCTTGAAGAAAAAAAATAGACAAATAAGTGGGGCATAAAAAACAAATAAGTGGAAAGTTACATATTGGTTTTCGTACAAAGTTTGAAAATGCATTGATCAAATTTTTTTATTATCCAAAGGAATGTTTTTCTGATGTACCACAAGTTTGATTATAAGTTACAAAAATCAATCCTTATTAGTTGCACTAGGTGGCTGCCTTGAAGAAAAAAATAGGCAAATAAGTGGGGCATAAGAAATAAATAAGTGGAGAGCAACATATTAGTTTTCGTACAAAGTTTTAAAATGTACTGATCAATATTTTTTATTATCCAAAGGGATGTGTTTCTGATGTAGCACAAGTTGATTATAAGTTACAAAATCAATCCTTATTACTTGCACTAGGTGGTTGTCTTGAAGAAAAAAATAGGAAAATAAGTGGAGCATAATAAGCAAATAAGTGGAGAGCAACATATTATTTTTTGTAAAACGTTTTAAAATGTACTGATCAATATTTATTTATTATTAAAAGGCATGCTTTTCTTAACTTTCACAAGCTTGATTATAAGTTACAAAAATCGTTCCTTATTACTTGCACTAGTTTCTGCTTTGAAAAAAAAAGGCAAATAAGTGGGGCATAACAAACAAATAAGTGGAGAGCTACACAATAGTTTTCGTACAAAGTTTTAACATGTACTAACCAACTTTTCTTTATTATGCAAAGGGATGCATTTCCTTATTTACCACAAGTTTGATTATAAGTTACAAAAATCAACCCTTATTTCTCGCACTAGGTGATTGCCTTTAAGAAAGAAATAGGCAAATAAGTGGGGCATAATAAACAAATAAGTAGAGAGCTACGTATAAGTTTTCGTACAAAGTTTTAAAATTTATTGATCATTTTTTTTTAATTATCCAAAGGGATGTTTTTCTGATGTACCACAATTTTGATTATAAATTACAAAAATAAACCTTTATTGCTTGCACTAGGTAGCTGTCTTGAGGAAAAAATAGGCAAATAAAAGGGGCATAATAAACAAATAAGTGGAGAGCAACATAGTAGTTTTTGTACAACGTTTTTAAACGTACTGATCAATTTTTTTTATGATTTAAAGGGATTCTTTTCTGATGTACCACAAGTTTGATTACAAGTTACAAAAATCAACCCTTATTACTTGCACTAGGTAGCTGCCTTGAAGAAAAAAATAGACAAATAAGTGGGTCATAATAAACAAATAAGTGGAGAGCAACGTATTTGTTTTCGTAGAAAGTTTTAAAATGTAATGATCAACTTTTTTTTATTATTCAAAGGTATGCATTTCCATAGGCACTTGAAGTTTGATTATAAGATACAAAAATCATCCCTTATTACTTGCACTAGGTGGCTGCCTTGAAGAAAACAATAGGAAAGTTTTAACATGTACTGATCAATTTTTTTTTTATTCTCCAAAGGTATGCATTTCCTTATGAACCACAAGTTTAATTATAACTTACAGAAATCAACTCTTACTTTTTGCACTAGGTGGCTGCCTTAAAAAAATAGACAAATAAGTGGGACATAATAAACTAATAAGTGCAGAGCTACATATTAGTTTTTGTACAAAGTTTTAAAATCTATTGATCAATTTTTTTAATTATTCAGAGGGAAGCACTTCATATGTACCACAAATTTGATTATTACTTAAAAAAATCAACCCTTATTTCTTGTACTAGGTGGCTGCCTTGAAGAAAAAAATAGTCAAATAAGTGGGACATAATAAACAAATAAGTGGAGAGCTATGTATTGGTTTTCGTACAAAGTTTGAACATGTATTGATCAATTTTTTTTATTATCCCAAGCAATGCATTTCTTATGTAACACAAATTTGATTATAAGTTACAAAAATCATCCCTTATTACTTGCACTAGGTGGCTGCCTTGAAGAAAATAGTAGACAAATAAGTGGGGCATAATAAACAAATAAGTGGAGAGCTACGTATTGGTTTTTGTACAAAGTTTTAAAATGTACGTATCCATTTTTTTTATTATCCAAATAGATGTTTTTCTGATGTACCACAAGTTTGATTATAAGTTATAAAAGTCAACCCTTATTACTTGCACTAGGTAGCTATTTTGAAGAAAAAAATAGGCAAATAAGTGGGACATAAATAACAAAGAATTAGAGAGAACATATTAGTTTTCGTACAAAGTTTGAAAATGTACTGATCAATTTATTTTTATTATCCAAAGGGTTTTTTTTTTTTGATGTAGCACAAGTTTGATTATAACTTACGAAATTAACCCTTATTACTTGCACTCTTGAACAAAAGCATAGGCAAATAAGTGGAGCATAATAAACAAATAAGTGGAGAACAACATATTAGTTTTCGTACAACGTTTTAAAATGTACTTATCATTTTTTTTTTATTATTCAAACGGATGCTTTCCTTAACTTTCCACAAGTTTGATTATAAGTTACAAAAATCATCCCTTATTACTTGCACTAGGTGGCTGCCTTGAAGAAAAAAATAGACAAATAAGTGGGGCAAAACAAACAAATAAGTGGAGAGCTACATATTAGTTTTCGTACAACGTTTTAAAATGTACTGATCAATTTTTTTTTATTATTCAAAGGGATGTTTTTCTTAACTTTCACAAGTTTACAAAATCAACCCTTATTACTTGCATTAGGTGACTGCCTTCAAGAAAAAAATAGGTAAATAAGTGGAGCATAATAAACAAATAAGTGGAGAGCAACATATTAGTTTTCGTACAACGTTTTAAAATGTACTAATCAATTTTTTTTATTATTCAATGGGATGCTTTTCTTAACTTTCACAAGTTTGATTATAAGTTACAAAAACCATCCCTTATTCTTGCACTAGGTGGCTGCCCCGGAAAAAAAAAGGCAAATAAGTGGGACATAATAAACAAATAAGTGGAGAGCTACATATTAGTTTTCGTACAAAGTTTTAACATGTACTGATAAACTTTTTTGTTATTATCCAAAGCTATGCATTTCCTTATGTAACACAAGTTTGAATATAAGTTACAAAAATCAACCCTTATTACTTGCACTAGGTGGCTGCCTTTAAGAAAAAAATAGACAAATAAGTGGGGCATAACAAACAAATAAGTGCAGAGTTACGTATTAGTTTTTGTACAAAGTTTTAAAATTTATTGATCAATTTTTTTAATTATTCAGAGGATGCACTTCATATACCACAAGTTTGATTATTACTTACAAAAATCAACCCTTAATTCTTGCACTAGGTAATAGGCAAATAAGTGGGACATAATAAACAAATAAGTGGAGAGCTACGTATTTGTTTTCGTACAAAGTTTGAACATGTATTGATCAATTTTTTTTATTATCCTAAGCAATGAATTTCTTATGTAACACAAGTTTGATTATAAGTTACAAAAATCATCCCTTATTAGTTGCACTAGGTGGCTGCCTTGAAGAAAATAGTAGACAAATAAGTGGGGCATAATAAAAAAATAAGTGGAGAGCTACGTATTAGTTTTCGTACAAAGTTTTAAAATGTACTGATCCATTTTTTTTATTATCCAAATGGATGTTTTTCTGATTTACCACAATTTTGATTATAAGTTACAAAAAGCAACCCTTATTACTTGCACTAAGTGGCTGCCTTTAAGAAAAAAATAGACAAATAAGTGGGACATAATAAATAAATAAGTGGAGAGCAACATATTAGTTTCCGTACAACATTTTTAAATGTACTGATCAATTCTTTTTATTATTCAAAGGGATGCTTTTCTTATGTTTCACAAGTTTGATTATAAGTTACAAAAATCAACCTTTATTACTTGCACTAGGGGCTGCCTTGAAAAAAAAAATAGGTATATAAGTGGAGCATAGTACACAAATAAGTGGAGAGCTACGTATTAGTTTTCGTACAAAGTTTTAAAATTATTGATGAATTTTTTAAAATTATTCAAAGGGATGCACTTCTTTTGTACTAGAAGTTTGATTATAATTTACAAAAATCATCCCTTATTACTTGCACTAGGTGGGTGCCTTGAAGAAAATTAGACAAATAAGTGGGGCATAATAAACAAATTAGTGGAGAGCAACATATTAGTCTTCGTACAACCTTTTAAATTGTATTGATCAACTTTTTCTAATTATTCAAAGGATGCACTTCTTATGTACCATAAGTTTGATTATAAGTTAGAAAAATCTGTTATTACTTGCACTAGGTGGCTGCCTTGAAAAAAAATAGACAAATAAGTGGGACATAATAAACAATTAAGTGGAGCGCTACGTATTAGTTTTCGTACAAATTTTTAACATGTACTGATCAACTCTTTTGTTTTTATCCAAAGGATGCATTTCCTTATGTAGCACAAGTTTGATTATAAGTTAGAAAAATCAACCCTTATTACTTGCACTAGGTGGCTGCCTTGAAGAAAAAAATAGGCAAATAAATGTGGCATAATAAACAAATAAGTGAAGATCTACGTATTAGTTTTCGTACAATGTTTTAAAATTTATTGATCAAATTTTTTTAATTATTCAAAGGGATTCAATTCTTATGTACCACAAGTTTGATTATAACTTACAAAAATTATCCCTGATTACTTGCACTAGGTGACTGCGTTGAAGAAAAAAATAAGCAAATAAGTGGGGCATAATAAATAATTAAGTGGAGAGTTACGTATTAATTTTCGCACAAAGTTTGAACATGTATTGATCAATTTTTGTTATTATCTAAAACGATGTATTTCTTATGTACTACAAGTTTGATTATAAGTTACAAAAATCAACCCTTCTGGTTGAAAAAAATAGGACAATATTACCATTTTTCTAATAATGATAGATTAATTCACATATTATACCTGCATCGCAGCGTCGATGTCCTCCATTCAATTGGATGCTTTCTTTGCGGCATTAGAAGAACAAAGAAAAGAAAATAAGGGTTTTCAATTCAAACCAAAACCATTACAAGAACAAAGAAAAGAAGACAAAAAGGGCAAGCTCCATATCAAGATGATGTGTTCAATCATAAACTTTTTTTCTTTGAAGGGTGATCCTGAATAGACAAACAAGAGAGAGGGAAGAAAGAAAGAGATTGTCGAACCGTTTCGCGTTTTTTTGTAACAAATCAGTATTATATGAAAAATTCCACTCCAGGACACATCATTTTTAGTCTCCTCATTACATACACCGGTGTGTATTCTTTTTTCTTTTTTATAATCAAATATAATTAAATTTTGCAATTATACTATAATTTTTTTTATTACAGAGTTATTCTAGCTTTACAAAATCGTTAAATTTTAAAAAACAATTAAATTAAAAAAACGGACACTGATGGTAAAATTAATAAAATTGATTTTAAAAAATTGTTAGTTAAAAGGTAAAATATTATTTGAAAAGTCAAATGAAAAAATTATATATAGTAAAAAGGAAAATATTTTATTAATAACATAAATGTTAACTAATAGGGAAAGAAAAGGATATGTGTTGTGATTTTGAAATGCGTTAAATTCCGTTGAGTAATTCAGTCCATCCAGTAATATTGTTAGGATCAATCATCCTTCATTTATGGTATTGTTCACTTTAAAACCTATACTCTATCACAATTTTATTTATTAAAATACGTCTCAGAAGTTGAAAAAAAAATACTTAAAGTATCTTAGATTTCGACTTCTAAACTATAAGGTTGGATTAATGTGCAATTTAGAGAGAAGACCAGAACACCTGCGTGGATTATCTCGGCTTAAAACTCCTAATGTCACTGACTTTCATTTTGATTTATCTTAAGTATAAAATGTGCAATCAAGAGAAAAAAAAAAATTACAAAGTGAAAAGGTAAGAATATATTTACTCTAAAAATGCCTCACAATCTTAACATTAAATCGAAAGGAAATGTATTGTCTCTAGCTGTCAGGATCAAAACATCATTATGTTTCCCTTCAACAGAGGGTTTATGGCCTTCTCATAGAATCGACCCTTTTGCCCAAATGAAAAGTTCCGGTGGATAACAGTACAACCTTCTTGTATTACTCGGCAACACAAACTATATTCATTCTCAAAGAACATTTGTTGCTACTACATTAACATATGAAATTAAGAATGAAGTATTCTGTAGTACAGCCTGCAAGCTGTTTCCATGCTATACTAGCATTCTGCATGTTACTATACCATCCTCATTTACAACATTCAGAAATATCAGAAGTTCATGACTAGCTTATACAAGTAGCATCAGAAAATCAGAAAGTTAATGAATTATATGTGAGCCAGAAGGAATGATTCCTAAAAATTCATGCCCTCTGATAAAAGCAACCACTGTACACAAACAACCTATCCTTACAAAAGGGATCTTCTTCAAGAGGTGAGGGTGAATCCTGAGAATGAATCATGTTCTTTCTTTGGAAGATTATTAGAGTAAATGATTTACGGTCGCTGCTTGAATGACATCAGTTGGGCTAGTTTCCTTAATACGGGAAGTTGCAGATCTTCTATGGCTATAGTTTTTGTCAACGTTGCTTCTTTTAAAGCGGTGTGAATACAGTCGAAAGAATTTCACTAGCTTTTCTGAACCAACAAGTAAAATCACCCCAACAATAATAAGTAGCCTGCAGCAAAACATTTCCAATTAAAGTATTCCTGACAAAAACTTGAAGGTGTCCATCTTATTTGAGAACACCAACATTATAGATAAAGGCATTCAACTAAATCAGAAAAAGATTTGCATCAAATATCAGAAGCAGAACAGGATATGCTCATGAATGCAATGCCACTATTAACAGAGGGAGTGAAGTATACAACTAGAGAACTAGGAATTCATTTTTGCATGGAGAACTTACAAAGGAAAATACACAAAGAAATAATAGTATATAGTCAATCATTACCATCCTAGAAGGAGTAACATGCGAGCTTTCGGGGCCGAAGGAAGTCGCTCACCCAAAGCAAGCATCCCAGCTAGTACACCAGTCAAAATTGATGCCACAGCGGCGCATGTAGAAACTATAATAGCCCTCCCGTGTTTTAGACCACGTGTCTGCATTTGGAGCAGTAAAAATAAAAGGGGTTACTATCCTGTTTGACTGAAATTGGCTTAAGGGATGTAATAGTTCACAATACAAAAGTAAATAGTATGAAAAGGTCTTCAAAGTACCTGATAGTAAAAGCCTGTACCACTTGAACAGACACTTACGATTAAGCATATAGGAACCAACAGCTTAGGGAAGCCTTGCTCCAGGAACAGGAACCCCATCTTTGATATTACAGAGGCCATCCTGCATTTTCATATTAATAGAATTAAGAGTAAGGACTTGGAAGTTAGAATTATAATCAAGTTTTGTTATCTCTGTGTGTGTTTTCTGTGTAATGTTATATCTTATCATCAGCTGGTTTTCTTCGTAGCCCACAGAAAGTAGTGATACTTAATAAAAACTGACAAATCTAAATGAACTACGGATTGGACTTCATAAATGAAAATACTGTAAGCAATGAAAACTTGTATATTGTTAAATGCTCATAGTTATAAAAAGCAGATCATGTTTGTTTTAAATGCCTTGTTATATTACTAGCTGCATTATTCAACCGAGAGCATTCTTGATTTGAAAGAAAAGGAAAGATAAACACTTAATTGCCGTCATCTTCATCCCAACATTAAGGAGTTGAGGTAAATGAAGGAAGAGAAATGAGTCCATCTAAGAGCACGACATATAAATGTGGTAGGGAAGTAACAGTACCCAAACAAAATTCCAGATTCCAAGCCATAAATAATTTCCTCAACAACATCATATTCAATCTGCATCACTTAAAACGTCAGGCCATGGAAGAATAATAAAGGACAATATATCCCATTAGATTGATATGAGAGGCATAACATGTAAGAACGAAGACACCCGTCATGATTAAAACATTAATTACCATCTCTTGTTCTCTTCGATTACGCCGACATATTCGAAGCCATCCATTAAGCATTATCTGTATAAGTGGTTCTACCAATTAGAAACAATAGCTGTTTTAAACTAAAAAATAGTAATGTTTCTTTGGTGCACAAATGACCCTACACTCTTTATAGAAACGTTATGCCAATAAAAATCGTAAGGCTTGTAATCATGCATTCAGGTTTGTGAAAAAAAAAAATACTGCTGGATGATTAGTTCCATGACACCACAGTAATGCCTTCCTATTGACTTTAAAGAAAGTTGGTAAATAATGGACCAGAGCATGAGACAGGGTACCTACAAACAAGATGAAAACAACAAATGCCAGCCACGGTATGTGAAATATAGACAGAGCAGCAGCCCCTTGCTCCTCACCTCCGGCACCAACTCCTAAATATAATAAAAGAGCATATTAACAAATTGAATACCTAATCCTTACTCTAGTATCAATAGAATGACACATATGATGCAAGCAACCGACTGCAAAGTTGATTTTATTAGCAGCAAGATGATAAACCAGGAATATTCCACGACATCCCAATGCACTGCTCAGCTACACAACACAAGTGCATACTGCACAATATATAAAAATAAAATGGTCGCATCATCAGTCCATCACCATTTATAGTTTTTATATTGACTCAAACTCTGACTACATATAAAAACCTGGAAAATTTACCGTCACAATAAACAAAATGAATTGTCAATAAATGCACAAGATTTTAATTTTTCTCTTTTTGTCAGTGAGAAACAAAAGGAAAGAGAATATAGATTTTTTGTCATTACTTCAACAACCATAAAAAGCAGCTAAACTAAGTGCTCTTTACTTTAGCAATCTAAAACTTACATTACCTATTGTACCGAAACCTGCGAAGGTAATGCCCACCCAATCAACAACATTCATGACTTCCTTGAGATAAAAATGAGAAAAGACTGAAAGGATTGCCAGTCCACAGCCAGAAACTGGTTGGATGACAGAGACCTAAATCAGAAGAACAACCAAATTACACAAATACAAAATTAGGGTAAGGGACTAGAAGATTCTGCTGTTGATAGCGTAATATCGTTTAGTTTTCTTCAGAATTATGCTTCTATCATAGGCATGACTGAACCACTTACAGGAGCCAGGGCTAATGCCCTTAACATCAACAGTGCCCCAAATATATCCATCAGAAAACCTATGAGCCAGGTTTTGTTCAAAGCATATGCCCTTATGACCTGCAAATACAACACAATTGTCAACAAGTACCAAATACCATGCCAATGTAAATCCTTAATCAAACAGTGACTTCCTGATCACACGTTATTCAATGAAAAATGGGATCTTTAATGAAATATCCTGCACCCAAAATCCCACGTTCATACACACCCTCGTGCATGTACCCAATTTCTTCATTCCAACAAATAAACCTCGCAAATTGTAAGTTTCAGGGTTCAGGTACATCCACATCAAAGAAAAACAAATGCGTATGCTTGAAATGGAATAGTTATGTTCAAAGGGGAGATTTTGAAGGGGAAGCAAATCATGGACATGAAAATGGGAAAAAGAATGTGGAATTGAGAAAAGAGAAAGATGCCTTGAGCTTGAAAGAGAGAGGAGGAAGAATGACGGTGCCCTTCTTCTGAAGGATTTTGCCGATGTTGTTGCCGGCGGTGGCAACCACCGTCAAAACAATTGATTCCCACATCTTCTCCTACCCTTTCTTCCTCCCTCTGCTCTGCGTGTCTCCTCCTTTTTTGTTCTGTGCCTAGGATTTGTTAATTGTCATAAACTAGCTATTAATTGTTTATTCATCCCCATTATTTAAAAGGTTTTGAAGCAGTGATTAAAAAATTTAAATACTCTCTACAAACTTTAATACAGCTAAAATAAAATTCCTGTTTTTTGGTCAAATGTTAAAATATTTTAACTAACTTTATTAGTATTTCTATTTATTTAATTGAAATATAATCATTCAAGAAAAGTATATGAAACTATTAAAATCAGATGATCATAAGTGAATTTTTTTTCTTGGTATTAAATTCGGAAAAAGTATATATAAGGAAAGTTGAAAAAAAAAACTATTCTTTAATCATAGTGTATATTTATTTTTAATGATTATAATGAGTTATTGAATTTTATAAATAATTAATTTAAAATTCATATTAAAATAATTGTTTTATTTATATAAAATTTAATATGCATATATTATATTAAACTCTAAAAATTAAAAGTATAAATATATCCCATTTTGGTAATATATTTAATATAACATCTTCAAAAATCTAGTACGTATTACAAGGAAAAATATAGTTTTAACAAAATATATATATATATATATATATATATACATATATGTATATATATATATATATACATATATATATATATATATATATATATATATATATATATATATATACATATATATATATATATATACATATATATATATAAATTGTTCAACATTTCAAAAGAAACACGTTCGGCGATACTCAGAGAGGATTGGTGTTTTTAAATTTATAAAATTTTATCATTTGGTAACACTTTTTCCATTTTTTTTTTACCTTTTCCACCATTTACAATTTAAATAACTCATATGTTATATATAAAAATTGATCAACATTTAAAAAGAAACATATTGGGCAATACTCTTAGGGAATTGGTGTTTTTAAATTTGAAAAATTTCATCGTTTGGTAATATTTTTTTAATTTTTTTCACCATTTTCACCGTTTATAATTTATATAATTCATATTTTGTATATAAAATTTGTTCATTATTTCAAAACAAAACCGTTGAGCAATACTCAAAGGGGATTAATGTTTTAAATTTTCAATTTTTCATCATTTGGTAATGCTTTTTTCATTTTTTTTATCGTCTAAACAATTTACAAATAAATAATTCATATTTTATAAATGAAATTTGTTCAAAATTTCAATAGAACCACTTTGGTCGTTACTCAATGGGAATTAGTGTTTTTAAATTTCAAAATTTTCATGTTTTGGCAACACGTTTTTTAATTTTTTTAACTATTTCATTGGTTACAATTTAAATTATTCATATTTTATATATAAAAATTGATTAACATTTTGAAAGAAACACATCTGGAAATATTTAAAGGGCATTGGTGTTTTTAAATTTGTAAATTTTCATCTTTTGGTAACACTTTTTTATGTTTTTTAACCCTTTTAACAATTTACAATGTAAATGATTCATATTGGGCAATACTCAGAGGGGATTACTGTTTTTAAATTTGAAAACTTTCATCTTTTGGTACTAATTTTTTCATTTTTTTTACCGTTTTCACCGTTTATAGTTTAAGTAATTCATATTTTGTATATGAAATTTGTTCAAAATTTCAACAGAATCACATTGGTCGTTACTCAAACGGGGTTGATGTTTTTAAATTTGAAAATTTTCATCTTTTAGAAACACTTTTTTAATTTTCTATTTACCATTTTCACCGTTTACAATTTAAATAACTCCTGTTATATTTAAAAATTGTTCAACATTTCTAAAGAAACACGTTGGGCAATACTCATAACGGATTGGTGTTTTTAAATTTAAACAATTTCATCTTTTGCTAATGTTTTTTTCAATTTTTGTTTATCGTTTTTACCATTTACGATTTAAACAATTCATATTTCAGATATAAAAATTGTTCAACATTTAAAAAAAAACACTTTGGGCAATACTCAGAGGGCACTTGTCTTTTCAAATTTGAAAATTTCATCTTTTGGTACAAATTTTTTCACTTTTTTAACTATTTTCAGAGTTTACAATTTAAATAATTCATATTTTATGTATAAAAATTGTACAACATTTCAAAAAAACACGTTAGGCAATACTCAGAGGGGATTGGTGTTTTTAAATTTTAAAGTTTTCATCTTTTGGTAACGCTTTTATAATTTTTTTACTGTTTTCACCGTTTACAGTTCAAATAATTCATATTTTGTATATGAAATTTGTTCAAAATTTCAACAGAACCACATTGGTCATTACTCAAACGGACTTGGTGTTTTTAAATTTGAAATTTTTCATCTTTTGGAAACATTTTTTTAATTTTTTTTACCATTTTCACCGCTTACAATATAAATGACTCTTGTTATATTTAAAAATTGTTCAACATTTCAAAAGAAACACGTTGGGCAATACTCGAAGGGGATTGGTGTTTTTAAATTTAAATAATTTCATCTTTTGGTAACGCTTTTTTCATTTTTTTTACCGTTTTAACCATAAAAAATTTAAATAATTCATATTCTATATATCAAAATTGTTTAACATTTCAAATAAAAAATTTTGCCAATACTCACAGGGAATTGGTGTATTACTATTTGAAAATTTTCATTGATTTGTAACACTTTTTAATTGTTTTGTTATCCTTTTCACCTTTTACAGTTTAAATGACTTATGTGTTATATATAAAAATTGTTCAACTTTTCAAAAGAAACACGGGCAAAACTCAAAGGGGATGGTGTTTTTAAATTTTAAAAATTTCATCTTTTGGTAACGTTTTTTTCATTTTTTTTATTGTTTCCATCGTTTACAATTTAAATAATTCATATTTTATTTATGAAGATTGTTCAAAACTTCAAAAGAAACACTTTGTCGTTACTCAAAGGGAATAAATGTATTACAATTTGAAAATTTTCATCTTTTGGTAATACTTTTTTAATTTTTTTAACCTTTTTCACCATTTACAATTTAAATAACTCATGTTATATATAAAAATTGTTCAACATTTCAAAAGAAACACGTTGTGCAATACTCCTAAGGGATTGGTGTTAACAAAATTGTAAATGGTGAAAAGGGTAAAAAAAATATATTAAAAAAGTGTTACCAAAAGAGGAAAATTTTAAAATTGTAATACACCTATTGCCCAACGTGTTTCGCTTGAAATGTTGAACAATTTTACTATAAAAAATATGAATTATTTAAATTGTAAATGGTGAAAATGGTAAAAAAATGAAAAAGGCGTACCAAAACATGAAATTTTCCAAATTTAAAATTATTCATGCGGAGAAAAAATAAGAGATGTCAGACACAAACATTACCTTACCTCAATCTGCAATCTCCTCAGTAAGCTTCCTTTTGGCTGGCATATGCTATCTGTGGGTATGTCGGTTTGGACCGGTTTGGACCCGAGAGGGGTTACCTGCGGAGAAGACTTCGATGCTCAAGCCAGCAAAGAACTCTTAGAAAGTCAAATCTCGTTATTAAGGGATTAATGAATGCGTACCTTTAATTGCTGGGGTCCATGCATAGTTATAGATTATTAATTATGTTTGGCCACGTCATGGGTTGGGCCCCTATTTGGGTCGTAGGTGGGCTTGGGCCTTAGCCTAGGTCCCTTAGTTTGATTATCGTGGGCCCTAGGGGTTTTGCTAGTAATGCTCCGAATTTGTCAAGTTCTCGCTTAGTTTTCTTAAGTTACTGGCTTAGACCGATTACTCTTTAGCGGCTTAGGCCGATTGCTCTCTCCTAGCTCGCATTTGAACTTGATCACTAACAACTTGGCTAGGAGTGAGGGGATGCAACACAAAAGTTTTTGAATGATGTTGGAGGGTGATCTCATTGGTGTGGCCATTGTGTAAGGTTTTATGATCAAATTTCCAAGGCCTCCCTAAGAGAATATGGCAAGCTTCCATTGGGATTACATCACATAAAACTTTATCTTTAAATTTCCCAATGGAGAATGATGTGACCCCAACAAGCCCAAGCTCAAGTGCATCAACAAGCCCAAGCCCACATCAAGGCCCAATCACTAGAAGCATGATGAGAAAGATTCACATGGGCCTCTCACAAGATGATCAAGTCA
>Ga0099822_1001495_pt1 | contig 27380 bp, 11 predicted proteins | sample CowpeawhiteBW_FD_76839 | JGI IMG/M metagenome (GOLD analysis project Ga0099822, IMG submission 76839) | Root nodule microbial communities of legume samples collected from California USA - Cow pea white BW | ecosystem: Host-associated > Plants > Roots > Nodule | place: USA: California | collected... | reverse complement strand
TTCATAAAAGAATCCCTAAAATCATAATTAGGGGTTATATTAATTTGGGATAAACTTAATTTGGAAGAAACATCCTAAAAAGAATCATAAACTAACATACATAAATCATAATAAGATACTAACTTGATTTGTGATAGATCATGCAAGAATGTATATATGAATCTCAATCTATTTGTTTCCAACCTCTATTTCCCAACCTTTGTATTTATCTCTCTTCACAGACTTTCATGATAATTTACATGATGAAAAAATCTTATAGTCAGAAAAAAAAATCTAATCTCTTTTATAAATTAATGTCTCTATTAAATTTTTTTTATTTTATCTTTTATTATAATTTTCCATAATATAATTTTAATATAAATAATATATAATATAATTTAAAAAAATATATAAATATATATAAAAAAAATTAAAAAAAAAAATTGGGGAGCCGTGGCTCCCCCCTGTCACATCCTAGTTCCGCCACTGCTAACAACAAACTGTGTTCATTAACTACCACAATGATAACATGTCCTCATAACCCTTGATAAATAGAGAACCAAATAGAAAACTAAAGGAACACATGCAATATCAAAGAGAGACGCATGCAAAGATTGTCAAAATTACAAAAAGGAATAACTAAAAGTCAACTTACTTAAATGGAGAAATTGATTGGATAAACTTGAAGATTTCACCTCAAGAATCACATAAACGGTCTTCGATCTTCAAACATATGATCATAAGATCAAATAACTTAAAGAGAAAAATATCTCTAAGAGGTTTATAGAGATATGAAATATTTTTAAGTAATAAAATTCTTTATTAAATTTATATTTATAATTAAAAAAATTATTATTAAAATAATATAATTTCATTATTTTAAAACATTATTATTTTTAAAATACTATTTTATAGATTCTCACATTAAATACTTAATTAAATATAATATACAATGAATGTAATACTAATAGTACATAACAAATTCCAACAAATTTATAGTTTGGATTTTATGCTATTTCCAAAATATATTAACTTTTATATTTGAAAATATATTAATTTCTTTTAATATATAAAATTAAATATATTTTGAAAGACATATCATGGAGATATTATAAAAAAATCAACAGATTTCTTTACACATTTTTAATTGGACTTTTTGATTAAATGAGGCCAATTATTTTTTAATGTTATAAAAATTAAATTGTCAATTGATTTAATGGTTCAAAATGTAATAATATTGATATTTACTTTATATAAATCGGTTTAGTCGATTTATTAAATCGATTAATGATTCAAATTTGAATATAATAATTAGAAAATTATTATAATTTGATTGTTTGGCTCTTAATTTGATTGACTTATCTTAATTATTATTTGATTTTGACTCTCTACTTTTGTTTTACAAATTACATTTATAAATTTTAATTTCGAAACCCTAATCTCACTTTTTAGTAGAAAAAATAAAATACAATTCAATGTAAATTGTGTTCTATAGCATAATATTTTTAACAAATGCAACATATATAAAAATAACTTAATGTTTTACAGATCTTTATTTGTACTCGTACATCAATAGTACTAAATGCTACCTATAAAATCTGTTCTCAAGTTTAATTTATGAGTACATGCAGATTTATAATGAGATAACATTATAAAAGCTTTTGATATTGCAAGTGTATTTAAATTATTTAAAAAAAAACGCTTTTACTTCATTTTTGCACTCGACATAACTTTAAATAGATTTTAAAGACATGTTTGTTTCAATATATTCATGCGAAAAATGGTATAATTTCTATTCTATGTTTATAACAATGACTTTATTTAATAATTTCTATAATAATAATATGCGAAAAATAGTTTAATTTCTATTCTATATTTATAACAAAGACTTTATTAATAGTTTCTATAATAATAATAATAATAATAATAATAATAATAATGCATTACAAAAAGATATTAATGCTTAAGATTAAATATGAGAATGTTAATTATATGTTCCAATATACAGGAATGAAGATAGTAGTAATAAATAAACCATGAAAGTAAACGAAATAAAATTAATTACATTGATCCTAATAATAAATAGTAACTATATTCATCCTAAAAAAGAATTAATTACATTAATGATTTATGATTCAGGAAAAAGAAAAACAAAATTCTGAATTTGTAGCAGTGCATTAAATTGTAGTGGTGAGAGGGGTAGATGTAGAATGATGGGTGTGCAGTGTTTAGGTTGGCACACAAATTAATAATGCAAAAGAAATTATTATTAATAAAACATCCATGTCCACTTTTACTTTATAGTAATAAATATTTTCTAATTATTATTAAATCAGTCAAAACTATAATTCCAAAAAATAACTATAGAACTTAGAAGCAAAATAATTAATAAATAGTCTATACTATTGATAAAGGTAAAATGGAAGTGAAATATGTTAAAGAAAAAGATTTCCAATTGGTTACCAAAAGATTTTTTTTATTAACAGTTATAGATTATAAATAATTTTTTAGTTGATTTATTTTTAGAGTTAAATATGATTTTATCTTTCAGTAAATTTTAGAATTAGTTTATTTCAAAATTTTAGATCAATTTAGTCATTCATCTATCAAAATACATGAATTTAATCTTTTTAATCAAATTTTGATATCGAAATACATAAATTTAATCTTTTTAATCAAATTTTGATAGGTTTATTTGATGTTTGGGTTAAATATGTTTTTGGTCCCTCAAGTTTCGGTAAATCTTGGAATTAGTTCCTCTTCAAAACTTTATACCAATTTAGTCCTTCATCTTTAGAAATGCATGAATTTAGTCCTTCTTATCAAATTTTATGAAGTTTATTTGACATTTTAAACGCATTTTGTGATAATATTTGAGTTAACATTGAAGCAAAAATGTTTCAAACAGTATAAATAATTCAAATACTATCATAAAATGCGCTTGAAACGTAAGATAAACTTAACAAAATTTGGTTAAAAGGACTAAATTCATTCATTTTTAAAAATGAAGGATTAAATTGGTCAAAAGTTTTGATGAGGAACTAATTCCAAATTTTGCTGAAACTTGAGGGACCAAAAATATATTTGAGTTGTTTATACTGTTTGATACATTTTGCTTTAGTGTTTATACTAATACTACTATAAAACACGTTTAAAATGATAAATAAACTTAACTTGATTAAAAAAATATATTTATCCCTTATTATTATTCAATTCTGTTATTTCTTTTATTTTGATGCAAATTTAAAAATAATATTTGTTACATTGATGAACAGTGAAATATGTTTGAAGGCAGTAATAATTGCACCGACGAAGAGTGTGGGTGGCTGGTTTAGAGGGACAGCACGTTTCCCTGTGTGGGTCCCACTCTCTCACTCCATTCCATAAAACGCACAGCACAAACCCTTTTCTTCTTCTCTCTCTCTTTCTCTCTTTCTCTCTCACCAACCACACTCCGTCGCCAAGCGTGGTTGTTGTGTGAGGAGCGCTGCGAATTCACTCGCCGAGACATGATGTCCTCCACCGGCGCCGGCAGGTACATGGCCTTTCCGCCGTCGCCCTCCGCTCCTCCCTCACCTCATCTCTCCGCCCTGCGCTCCTCCGCTTTAGCCGAGCAGGACAAGTATACCTATATCTCTTTGTCTTTGTTACTCTCGCTCTCGATATGTATGTGTGTGCGTGTGGATTGCTTGGATCTTCGGTTTAATTGTTACTTATTGTGTTTAATTTAAGCAATTCCGCTCACGAGATTCTCTCTCTATTTTTGTTCGTCTCGCTTGCGATGTTGTTTGTTTAGCTGATTTCGGACTTCGGCTGAGGGTTTTTTAGCGTGGGGGGAGGGGAGGGGGGATAGGGTTTTGGTTTTTGTTTTTCGGGAATGGTCAAAGAGGAGTCGCACTGTGTTCACTTCAATTGCTGATTGGTTCTTTTGTTTTTGTTTATTTTTTGCTGTGTGGTTGGATTTCGTGGCTGATGGTTTGGATGGTGGTTTTCGTGACCTGATCTGCCGCTTTTGCTGGAGTTGGTCGGGAGAATGGATCCTTCTTGGTGGAAACGGAAAATGGTTGTGGATAGTGGATTTGATTTCTGTTTGTGAATTGATTTTTGTTGTGGTGGATTGTTGTTTTGGCTGGTTTTATCTGTTCACTGATTGCTTTTGTGCAGGGTGATCTTTGTCGCTGATTAGTTGATCTTGTTGTTTTGCGATTAGTTCATCTTGCTGTCGGAAATAAGTTGACATTTTTCTTTGGTTGGGTTTATGTTGTTGTGTGATCCTTGTACTTGACCTGACTTAGTGGTAGAAGGCTTTGTTGTTGTTTGTGCTGAAGATGACTTTGCATTGTTGGTACTGCCTTTGTATGTGTGTCATTTTTGTCTTTGTTGTACTTTTTTATTCATGATCTTTTTTAGTTCATGATTTACTACCAAGCTAAACAACTGGCATTAGTCCTTCATCCTTGATAAGTTTATTAAACTGTTCTTTTTGTTTGTTTTGTGATTTGTAATGGCTACATTGTCCTATTCTCATTGTGAGGTTTTTTGCTTGTTTTTCAGATATCTAGCTGAGTTGTTGGGAGAACGTAACAAGCTTAGTCCTTTCATGGCTGTGCTTCCCCAGTGCTTTCGATTATTAAACCAAGGTGAGATTCGTTACTCAAACCGGTGGCGAAATAGCATGAAGCGCCCCCTGCATCTCTCTTTATGCTTTAGTTATCTTTATCATAACATGAGTTTACTTCGGTCCCAGTCCCTTATTGTCTAGGGATAGGAAATCAAAGCATCTATCAACTTGCGAAGCTTCTTAATCAGTTGTCTATTTACTTTGGCATAAGTCAGATCTCAAATTTAATTGATGTTTCTTATTTTATTCCATGATTAAAAATGTTCCATCGTAGGTAAATTATGGGGCACAATTGTGCTTTGGCAAACTGAAACAAGTTTGTACCGATATAAATTCAATACTTTTCATCTTAAATGTTGTAGACCTGTACGTAAATTTCATCGAACTATTTAATTATTTTTAAACTAATAATGATTGATTATCTGCATTAATGTTTTGTAGTCCCAAGGAAACGTGGACTATGGGGAATAATGTAGTTGTCCGGACTTATGCTGCTTTCGTGTTGCATAAAAAGTAGTTTATTTTGCGTAGCACCCAATATAGGCAAGTACGTGTTATTTTGCTTGGTTATATACAGAAATATGAAATGTGTTTTGGTAGATTCATACTTAAATGTTTAGATATTCTATCTATAGGTGAAGTTAATCTATTACTCCTATTGTTATAAGTTGGTGTATCATTTACCATAATTCTTGTAAATTAAGAAAGATTGATAGTTTCCATAGTTTTAGGCTTATATCTGGGAAGTGCTGATGCTAGTTGGTGTATGTAATGTACCACCTTTGTATAGTTTCAAACTATCAAGTAATGTTAAGAAATTTCACTCCCATTGAGGTATTAGAACTCCTGATTAATTTAGCTCCTGTCGTGGGCCAACCCTGGCCTTCAACACAACTTCCTTTCGCCACTTCTTGTCCTGTCCCTTCTGCCAAGTCTCCAGAACCTATCCTAATACTGCTGCAGGACCTCCAGAGTCCAGCAGACCTGGCTATCCCTGGAGCCCTATTACTGGAAACGTCCACATTTGCTCTCACATGCCAGTGCCCCTGCTGGCACGTGAGCTCCATGTACCATCTTGCATGAAAACCTGCTATTGGAGACTTCTTCATGTCCCTCACGTGCCACTTTCCCCTTCTTGCGTGTGTGCTCCATTTACCATCTTCCCAGCCACAATTACAACTTTTTGTTTACATGCTTTTATATATTGGAAGCCCCTTTTTTTGGTGGAATATAGCCTGAGGTGCACCATTATGGTGGTTCCTTAATTAAAACCAAATTCTCTCTCATGAGCAAACCCTGAGCCTCTGGCAATGGAGAGGAAATTGGAGGAAAGAAAATCAAGAGCTCTGTAGGATGTGGTGAGAGCACAGTCGAGTACAATGGTGAGGAAGATTTGGAGGCGGCAAAGACCAAGGAAGGTGAGCTGGTATATTCTGCGAATGGTGACTGATTGTGGTGGATGGTTTGAGCATGGCACTGATGAGAGAGATTGAACTGATGAACTGTTGTGAAACTTCCGAAGCATCAGAAACCAGAAAGAAACAGAGGAGGCATGACAGTGACTGCAACTGGTGCCTTAGTTTGGCTTTGGCATAACTATCTTGGATACCTTCCGTTTACTCCATTAATATCAATGTTTTTGGTATTTATTATACAATGAGTTGTTCTGTCCTTTCATTTTGATGTTTGTGACTCAATAATTTGTTAAAAGCAACAACACGTACTTCCTTTCCAGCTCTAATAAAAATGGTGCCCCTTTTGGTATTCTTCAGCTTGATGCGTTGGGCCTACCACTATTTCTAGTATTTATAGTTTTAAATGGTCAATTTCTTTCATTGATGGCTGTACTTGAGTAACTTGCCTTTTCGGGATGAAAGCTAAGTCAGAAGTATATCAATTGTTTCTACTTTTACCATAGTTTAGACATAATTTGGGAAGCCAATCGAGTGTATATGAAGTGTAATATTTTCTGTTGAATGATAAATTATTCTGGGAGCTGAAGATTATATGCCAACAAATTGTGTGAAAGCCTATGATATTCAGTTGGATGGAGCATAGCAGTGGACTTGTACTAACCTGTGCTGATTTGTGTACGAAAATCTGTAAAGCTACTGTATTTCAAAATACTATAAAGTACAAAGGGTAATGATAGGGAAGCATAAATGTACATTTTTCCATGCTGTGCTAGAAAATTGCACTTCAACTGTGAAGAGAATTATACACTTATATGTGCACTGTGTGTATACTTTATTCTTTTATTATTAATTGCTGCATTTGTTGAAAAACCTTTTTAAGTTTGTTGAGATTGGAGAAGTTTGGGAGGACATCATAAGTTTAAGAATGTAAGCAATGGTGTGAAAGAGTTCATGTGAAGGGTTTAATGAAAAGGATTGACAGGTTTAAAACTTTTGGTCCACTGTTATTTGAGTTCTAACTAATATCACCAATTTTTTTAATGGGGGATTTACCCGTATCTTTTGGTTTGGGGGATGGGTTTGGATGGTGTTAGATCCCTGACCCCTGCACATTGAAATTGAAGAGAGGATCTCAAAGGTGTATTAGAGAAGGAACAGAAGAAAAAAAATGAGTAATAGTCAGATGACCAGTCAGTCAGAGCTGGCAATGAGTTTGACAGTTGAGAGTGGGGACAGTTAATAGATTGGGGGATTTATTGTGCAAGGGATTTGTGTTATTGTACTAAGCCTATCTATCATTCATAGGTTGCGAAAGGGTACTCTGGTGAAGGAGTTCTCTCCTTGTTTCTCCTTCTTCTAAACAGAGATATATTTCCCGAGTTTCTTTTCTATCCCTCTCACCTGATGTATTGTTACTATTTTTCTTCTATTGTGAGATGTTCTTACTAGAATGGCCATAGATGGATTTTTGGTTAACTTGGGGTTTCCTTCACATGACAGTGGAAACAGTGATAGCAGCTTCACGTAATTAGTTAGAAATGACATTTTAAATGGAATAGCATTCAAACTGGAAACTCTTGGTTGAGAAACCTTTAAAAGGCTTTCAGTCTTAGTTTCCTGATTTAATTGTTGAAAAGACTGCTTATTTGCTCCTAGTGGCCTTTTAGAAGGCCTGTACCACACCTTGTATGCTTACCTTTCATCTCATTAGGGTAAGTTTTCTGTAAGTCAAGATATTTTAATTGACTTCAGCCAAAACTAGTTGCAGGAAATCTGTGTCGTATTCTTGATTTCAATTGAAAGTCTAGGGTGTTGTAATACGTGCACAGTTTTAGTTAGTCCCTTGTTCATGACATTGCAAAATTCAAAGCAAAATGTCGGGAAAATTCTTCGTAAGTGATTCAGTAAATGCAGGCGCTGAGGGCTCTTAAACATCATGGCAAGCCTTCTCATTCACCTAATAACAAATCATCCCTTTTCTATTATCTATGTTTAAATAAATGAGATATGAGGGAAAAGGAGGATTTGTGAAAATATTCTCTGTTGGGAGTTAAGTTCTTACTACGTGGAGAGGAAGCTGAGAGATTATCAAGTAAACTCACAAAATCCTCACTAATAAATTTCTGCAAACATTTTAGATTTCCTTTAATTTGGATCCTTTTAAAGGTCCACCAAGGGAAAGAAAAATTATTACTTAACCCTTAATCTTTGTTTCCTTTTTTCACCTTCATTTTCCTTCAATTCCTAAATGAACCCAAATTGGATCAGATGTTAATTGTTAACACTATTTTTAAATACTTATTAAATGAGTGTGAAAGGTGTTTCTTGAGTTGATGACTTAGTTGTTAAGTAATTGAAAGTTAGATGTCATTGATCTTGTACTTATCTGAATGGGGTACTAGGGGTTCAATTAGCTTAGTTTTAGCAGAGTTTAATGTGTGTATAACTTATAGGATCTGATGTATTATTACTAATTGTTTTCCATCTGAGAAAGCAGAGAAAGAAAAATTTCCAGCTGGAATATGTGATTGCTTCTTTATGTTAATCTAATAGTATGTGCTTACAAGATATTGTTTAAACTCTTTAAATGTTTCTGTTAAAACAATGCTTAAATATCTTTCAATTTTTAAAGATGTGTTGAAATTATATTCTTATGTTGGAAATACGAGTTTCAATGGTTTACTAAATGACTTTAAAGGTTTTATAGTTTCAATTAAGTGCGTAATATTATTTTCTGTAAATATTATATGACAAATAAGTGCATTCCCCCCTCACCATTTAGAGTACTACCATCAAAACCTGGAATATATCTCATAAGGATAGCATTAGTTTTTACTGACTCAGCAAACATCCGTGTTGCATCGATTATGTAGTGACTGCTAACATGTTAACAAATGCTGATTGGTAAATCTTCTTCTTGAAAATTGACATTTTTGGAGCAGAAATTTTGCGTGTAACATCGCTGATGGGGAATGCATCAGTTTTAGGTCAAAGTGGGCTTGAACAAGCTAGCCCCCTGGCTACTGGAGGAATATTTTCAAACGGAGGTGCCAATGTGAACGGATGGGCATCACGATTTCAATCAGAAGTATGGATACTAACCATTAACATAACTTCATTAATTCATTTTCATCTAATTCTGTATTTTAGAAGTATTTCTGACTCAATTTTTCATCCCATGCTAACTCATGACATTTGTTCTAGTTATTGTAGCTCTAATTGTTTGTGACAGGCAGTTCAAAGCTAACATCAGGATCTGACAATTATTCTATAGCTTAGCTTCTGTTTCTAAAATCCTGCTAGTCGATATCGTCTTTTTATGTCAACATAAATTTGATGTCAATACTTGGCCGCCTTTACAATTTTCTGCCAAATCACAGATGTGGTGAATATTTGCATCTGGATAAATCTGAGTATATTAGCATGAATTATGAGTGCTAACATTAGCCAGATTAAGAGAAGTGAAACTGTAAGTTTTATGAGGTTTAATGAATTATTAGCTAAGTTCCCAAAATGGCTTGTAATTATCTTAATGTCTTAATGGTCTGACTTCAGCTATAATTTGAAATATTATTTGACATTATTTTCTGCTCTCTGGTTCTTCTTGACAATCATAGTCAGGACATGTGTACATTTTTGTCTTTATGTATGTCATCTCATGACCGTAGATACTCTTTGCTTGATTATATATTCCGTTATGTGTTTTCAACTTATTTTTAATTCTGAGCAGCTAGTATTGTCCCTTTTTGGTGATCTATTGGTGGCCTCTGATACAACAGTAATTTTCATCTGCTTGCCAGTAAATAGACTACCATATGTCTTTTTTCTAATTGACATTAGAATTAAAACATGCAGAGACCCAGCTTGTTGCAGTCCTCACCAACACCAAACTGGCTGAGTCCACAAGGTAGCTCATCTGGTTTACTTGTTAAAAAGACAGTCAGAGTCGATATACCTGTGGACACATATCCTAATGTATGGAGGATCTTATCTCTGCCCCAATTTATGTAAAATTTTACATTGTAGAAAGATCTACTATTGACTTTAGTTTATTGCAGTATAACTTTGTTGGTCGCCTCCTAGGCCCTAGAGGAAACTCTCTAAAGCGTGTAGAAGCGAGTACTGACTGTCGTGTCTTGATCAGGGGCCGAGGTAGCATTAAGGATCCGGCTAGGGTAAGAGTGAACATTTCATTACGTGTTCCAAGTCTAACATGATTTATGTTACCTGATAAAATTACTGCACTATGATGAAACATGAAAATCTTTTGAGAAGATGTTTTATCATGCCATATCGTATCAAATCATCGCATCTGGTTAAAGTAGTAGTATTTATTTTATTAGAGATCTAATTTTCTTCTGGTTGCAATCTTCTCGCATTGATCCTGACAAAAGGATTTTAATAATTGGTGTAGCACCCTGTACTGTCTTAATGTACGTGTGGTCAATTATTGTAGTTTATATTTCTATCCGCTCTGGTGTCCAACGACTGTAATAAATCTAATGTTAATGGCTACATTGCTTAATGTTCTGTAGATTTCATTTGGACTCCTAGGTATTTGTGGTGATTGAGTTTTAATCATATTTTTGTAGGAGGAAATGATGAGAGGGAAACCTGGGTATGAACATCTGAACGAACCTCTCCACATTCTTGTTGAGGCAGAATTACCGGTTGAAATAGTTGATGCACGCTTGATGCAGGCACGTGATATACTTGAAGATTTGCTCAAACCGGTGGTATGTTCTTGTGAATTCAATTGATATTGGTAGTGGTACACAACTTTATCAGGATTTTGCTTGCTCTAATTGTTTGAAGTTCTATCTTTTAGGATGAATCTCAGGATTTCTACAAGAAGCAGCAGCTTCGGGAGCTAGCAATGCTGAACGGCACTCTTCGCGAGGAGGGTTCTCCCATGTCCGGTTCTGTTTCACCCTTCCAAAACAGCCTTGGTATGAAGAGGGCCAAGACCAGGGGGTAAATTGTCTTAAAGGGTGGGAGAGCTTTTGGAGCTTGTGTTAATTTTCTAAATCAGCACTTACCATGCCACTGGAGCTGCTGTCAATGAATGCCCTGAATTGCCATCGGGGCACTGGCACCATAGTGCCAGTTCTAACATGTTCTATGTGCAGTGTGTTTACATTGAGTTTGGGGGAGGTTTAAAGATGGTAGCACGTAGTGAAGGTCCAATTGAGTTTGGTGATTTTTTTTAGTGTCGGTTAGGCGATTTGGTTAGATATTCACCAAATCTGTCTATATCTTATATGGGGTTATATTTAAGCTTGCAATGACAGTTTTGATATGGTTTTGGAATTCTGTGAGGAAGGTTATGTTATGGCTTGTACCCAGATTGTGAGGCAGATAGATAATATTTACTTCAATGCGTGTATGGTGACATTTTGTAGTATCTAATGTAGATTATAAATTTGTGAAAGTACCTTTTTTCGGCTCATTTAGTTTTTTTTTTTTGCTATTGTTAGTGATCTTTCCTTTTTACTTCTATTCTTTTACTAAAACTAATAACTACCTTGTTAGTTTGTGATTGAGGATCTTGGTGTTACTACATTTCATCAAGTTGTTCAATCTAAGATTTGACACTTTCGAAACAGTATAATATGAAATTCTTCTGGTGGTATGTCTCTACTGGATTGTACAACTTACAATTTCATTGAACATGAAATTATACAATTTAGAAATAATTTAAAAATCAGTGGCACCTCTACAGTTGTTCAAATCTTTAAAAAGAACACACGTGTTAAACCTTCACCTCTAATAATATTGGTTATATTCAATGTCCATAGTAAGAGTTCACAAGTAAAGACACTAATGGAAGTTTTGGAGCTTGAACGAATTATAACTTAGAAAGGGCAAAACGAACGTTTTCAGAAAATGGGGAGTATAAGAGAAATATGTGGGAGTGTAGGAAGAAGGAGTCGTAGATTAATCCAAATTAGTAGCACCCCATTTATTTCTTATTGCACCCCTAGTTTTTTAAATCTCCATTCTACCCTTTTGACTTAATATTATATTTTCACTTTATTCATATGAGTTTTTGCACTGTCTTCACTCTCATCTCCTCTCATTCACAGTTCATCTTGTTTGTTTTCTTGTCGTTTTTCATCACTATCCTCAATGAGATGTGAAACATAGAATGGTTTAGAAGATTTGGAACAAAAGTAAGGTGTTTTATCTTTGAGTTTAGATAAGATGTTTATTTTAATTTTGATTTTGACAATGTCAATGGTTGGTGGAGGTTTTGTTAGGATTTTTTCATATTTTTAGAATATTCAATTTGGAATGTTATACCAGATTCGATAAATATGTTCGAGTGAACAATTCGAAAAAAGGATAATGTAGTGGGTGTCTGGAACTTGCAATCCAGAACTTATTTTTGGTTGTGAAATTATTACAAATTAGGTAATCCAAAACATGTTAATCTATTTTTGGATTAGCCAATCCGAAACATCCTACCAAATTCAAAAAGACTTTCGAAATAGAAGTTCTAGAAGAGAGGATGTATATTAAAAATGATGAGAGGAGATTATATTGGACCGTTTACCATTGATGAGATTTTTGGTACATGGGATGCCTAATTGAGTGGGTGCAAGGTGTAGCTTTTGGTCTTGGTCTTGGTGTAGCTAATGGACATTTTGGAGGATGACATATGTGTTGTTAGGATGTGAAAGGGGTGGTAACTATAGAAAATATAAACCTGATTTGTAGCCAAGTGTAACTGGGACAAGAAATGTGATTGTCCTTTTAAATTGCGATGTAAGCCAGTTTATAATGGAGAAGGGTGGCAATAAAAGGCAATATGCGGCACTCATAACTATGATTTGTCAAAGACTTCAGTTGCTCATGCTTATCCTAGTAGATTAAAGGCTAGCCAAGCGGACAAACATATTACTTACACTCAAGGAAAACAATGAAGACAATGTGACAACAATAAATAAGTTGTATAATGGAAGATATGTATACAAAAGATCTTTGAAATGGTGCATATATTGGTAAAACGTGATAACTATGTTCATTGGAGTAGATGCATATAACATTCATATGTGGTAAACGACATCTTTTGGATACACCCTAATGCAATTAAATTGTTGAATGCATTTAGTATCTTTTGTTGATGGATAACACATACGAAAACCAACAAATATAGGTTGTTGTTCTTGAGATAGTAGGTGTCACATCACCATGGTTGAGTTTCTCTACAACTTTTGAGTTGTTATCAAGTTAAAGAGATATTAGCTTTATCTGGGCTCTCGAAAGGTTAAGAGAGTTGTTTTTGAGATGTTAAGTGATATGGAATCCACTTTGATAACACTATAAGCAATAAAGCTACAAAAAACCAGTAGCAACAACAAGAGAGAGAACAGAGGAAGAGGAGATGATGGGAGCTACATCGATACAAGGTAAAAGATGATTGTAAAATTAGGATTTCATATTTATTATTTACTCATGAGAAAAATGGATATTTTAAAAATTTATGGGAGTGTAGGGAGAAATAAATAGGGTGCAAGAAGTGGCAACCATCCAAATTGCTTAATGGTGACCAAAGTTAACACTATAATCCAATAAAAAAGGCATTTCTTTCTTTATCTTCGTCTTTTTCTTCCTGCACCCCCATAAATTCTAATATACCCATTTTACCTTTGATTAAAATACATTAAAACCCCTCAAGAAATGGGAGAGACTCCATAAAACCAAAGGCCATGAAAGTCCCCAAGAAACACCCACGTTGCATAGCAGATGGCAATGAGCTACTCAAGTTTTCCAGCACCTCCTTCACATGTTCTCTAGGCCTAAATGTCTCCACCAACTTGTGAAACTCAATACCACAAATTAGATGAGTTGGTTGTGTTTAACCCAAGAAGGAAACAAAGTGTAGAGGTGGGGAGGAAGGAGCAGGAGAAACATGAGGAAGGAAATAAAAAGTGTGGGATAGGAAGGATGATGAAGATGTGACAAAGATGTACTTATGGATGTAGAAGAAGTTGTGTGAGTTTTTGGGTGGGAGAACAATTCGAAACACTTAATCCAAAAGGTATTTTCAAATCTTATCAGATCCGAAACATGTTCTAAAATATTCTTCCGAAATTTGCAAAAAATATATATCAGATTTAGCTTTAAAACCTATTTTTGAATTTAGAAATAAAATCTATAACACTCAATTTGGAATATAAAAATATTTTTCAAATTGAGTGTTCCGAAATATGTTTTTGGATCCAAAAATATTTTCTAAAACACTCAATGTAGAAAATATTTTTATATCCCATATTGGGTAGTACAAAAGATATTTTCAAATTAAAAAATATATTCTTGAACACCCAATTTAGAATATGTTGTTTTAAATAATTTGTATTGAGTGTTTCAAAAGATATTTTCGAATCCAAAAATATATTTTGGAGCACTCAATCTAGAGATATTAAAAAAGGAGATGGAGTTTTTATTATAATTTTAATGAGAGGTAATTTGGGAATTACAAATTTTACTAGGGTGCAAGAAGAAAAAGGGGAGAAGCAGGAAGAAAAACCTTAAAAAAGCCTTAATATAATGAACTCATACCTGTTTCCAGTGAATTGATAGTATTCTATTTCAAAATAGGATAATGTTGCATCTCCATAGGTTTTGTGTCATACAATTTAGAATGCAAACATGACAACCATGTTAGCTAAACATTTATTATATGTTATCACAAGCATAATCGTTAATGACTTAAGTATTAAAGTGTGTAATTATTTATACATCCTTGATAAACCATCACTAATGACTTAAGTATTAAAGTGTGTAATTATTTATACATCCTTGATAAACCAATGAGTGAAGTCAAATATTAATATATAATGCATATTACCTAGTGTTGAATTGAACATAAAAATAATGAAAGATATATGCAAAGTTAATTGTGAATCACACTTATAATAAAAATCAAATACAAAATTATGAAAATATGAATGATTTTGTCTATAATGCAAAATAAATGAATAATTTGCATAATTTAGAGAGACATACAATTCATTCTTATGATGAAATATAAAATAGTAAAAAATTAGTTAGAATTTAAAGAAGAAAGATCCTAACTAATTATTTAAATGTATACAATGATTATATATCAATGTACAATCTTCCTATATCTCATCATATTGTTTACTCTTTATATGTCTATTACTGGACGAGATCCTTGAAAAAATTTAGTACATCAAGATTAACAAACTTTATCTTGGACTATAACTTCTTTCATTGGTAATTACTACTAATAATTTATATTCAACAAGTCTAAACAAGCACGAATTTGCTTTTGATAACTTACTATGTGAAGATATTTGCCAAATTCTCTTTATTGTCGATCTTCTTCACTTCTATCATACAAAGAAAGTGATGTATGACATTGATGTGTTTTGTTGCAATATGATGAACATGATTTTTTACCAAATAACTACACATGTACTACCATAAAATACCATTGTCTTCTCTTAAGTAAATCATAAGGATTAGACCCTTCAACAAAATACCCTCCTTAGTTACTTTTATTAACTCCATTTGTTTTAATAATATAAAAGGCTATTGTTGGTTGAAGAGTACGTTTCAAAGAAACCAATGACCTGCAATGCATATCCAATAATGGACTATCTAACATCAAAATCCACAACGTAATTAGAAGCAAAGAAACCTGCAAAACTCATTATTAATTACCGTTAAAGATGATTCCAATGTTTTTAGTTCCCTTTAGGTATCTAAGGATTCATAGCCTATCAATACTCATTCCGAAGTTCCTTCACATACATACTTATTACATTGACTGTTTGAGCAAGGTCAAGTTTAGTGTACAACATAACATGTATTGAAATTCCCACTGTATTCCTTCTTCTCATTAGTTTGAGTATAATTGAGCCAAGAAAGGTGTATAAACATTGTTAAAGGTGTACATGACTTAATAAATTTCTAACCTAAAATGTCTTAACACTCCATGTCTTAACTCACTACACGAATAAACAAGATCCTAAGGGACATGTCCTTTGTGAGATCCTATAAAATTGTAACAATTAGTATGGTGCATGATTGGTTAAGGTAACTAAAAATGTAATTTTTATGAGATTAAGAAAAAAAAAAGATAGAAACTTTGGTGAATATTTATTCCATTAAAGTGATTACAAATCAAATCCCTAAATATTTAGTGAATAAAAATGAGTAGATAAGTTGGTTTTTGAGAATAAAAGTAGTTATGAAATGAGATTTGTGACGTGAATCTATCTTAGGTTGTGAGATTTAGGGAGAATGAAGATTGATGAATATGATAAAGGGCAAGCCACATTTTTACCCGTTAAAGGACGTGGTGGAAGCGCAATAAAAAGTGGAGAAAACATAAAGTAGGACAAGAACAAAAGGGAGAAATTTGGGGAAGAAGACAATGCGTTTATGAGGAAAGGGAAGCTAACTAATCATGGTGTTTCTTTTGGGTGTGAATTGAGTCCCTATTATTGTTATGAAGGTTTTTCTTGGAAGAACGTTTTGTCATCATAGACGAAGAGGCTGCTCGGAAGAGTGGTGTGTTCCATTAGTTGGGGAGGTTGTTCGGAAGAGCACTTTGTTCCACACAGTCGAGGAGGCTTCTTGGAAGAGCAAAGATTGTGCGCATATTTATTCTATGTATTTGATTTACTATCTTTGGTTTTTAAACTCTAAAAGTTTGGATTTTGTTAAAAACTGTTGCATTTTGGCAATGAGTTTCATTTTTTTAGTTAGAATTAAGATGTGTGGAAGTAATATGGGGAAAACTCTAGCTAGGAAAGACATGATTTTTAATTTTGTCCATTGTGACTCAAAATTGAAAAGTGAAAGTTGGACAAGACTAGTTTATGCATTCATAGTTATAGAGATTTTATTGTTATTTATTTTTAATTTTGTCAAGTTAATATAATGTACCATGATGTAAAACATGAATTTTCCTTTTTATTTTATATGTAAATAAAGTGTGACATTTTTTAGTAATTATTTGAAATATGATTATTCGTGTAGCTATGTCTTAGGAGAGCGAAAAAAAAATGTTACATCCTTTACTACTTAGAGACAATATCTCATTATAGTTCATTCTTTTACTTTTGTAATAGCCTTTAACCATCAACTAAACTATGACCCATAGAGTATAATTCTCTACCATCAAACAATATAGAATTGATTTTATTCTTGAAGATTTACTTGCAATCAATAACATTCCTACCTCTAAATGGTTTAACCAACTTTCAACTTGTATGCTTTTATAGAGACATTATCTCCTTTTGCATGAAAGTTATCTATATGCCACCCATAACATAAGAAATTGCTTCATGAAATGTAGTTGGCTTTAAGAACTTCACCTCTTTTGTTGCGTAGGTCAAACAACCACCGAAGTCATATCTCATATGTTATCTCACTGTCTTTGAGACTTTCAAACAAAGGTTTCAGAACTTCATGATTGTTGTTATACTAGATGGTTGGGTGCCTAACCTATCATATGATTCCTTCAAAGAGAACTTCACTTCTTTTTAAACTTCCTTACATTCCTAAATGCTTCTCATGGTGTCTCCTCAAGTTAAGGATGTATCAGGCTTCATCAAACACTTATCTACTGATAATTACTTATTTATTAAAAAATGATATACTTTGAAATATTTTACTTCATGAAAACAACCTTTTTGGATGTAAGTCTAAACTTACTGTTATCTACACAATTTTAAGCATCACACCCTTATACCTTTAACATTGAGTAGTTAGATTTTGGACCATATCTTTGTTGTGATAAAATAAATGGACTCTAGAAGGGGGTTGAATAGAGTTTGTAGCACGCAGTACCAGATTCGACGTCTAGTATCAAGAACAAACACAAAGGATTTATACTAGTTCACCTATATTCACATGCTACATCTAGCTCTCCTTCCTTAAGCACTCAAATTAAGAGGTTTCACTAATCAAACACATATTACAAAGAGTACATAAACCTCTTCAGGTTAAAACAAAGGATTTATACTAGTTCACCTATATTCACATGCTACGTCTAGCTCTCCTTCCTTAAACACTCAAATTAAGAGGTTTCACTAATCAAACACATATTACAAAGAGTACATAAACCTCTTTAGGTTAAAATGAGTGCATAAATCTCTCTAAGTTACCACTTCTTAATCTCCCATTAAGATTAAAGACTTATAAGAAAACAAAGAAAGTAGACGGTCTTACAGAGAATACAATATAAGCTCATTTGGGAAAGCTTCATGGTGTGAAGTATTGAACAATTCTTCTCTCAACCTAACATAACACTACATATACAAAATAAGAAATATGTTGCAGGTCATGTCTTTAATTTTCAACTCGTTCTCTTTTCGAAGCTTAAGAGAATTTGACCGTTGTTTCTATATATGGTAGACTTTGATCATGCAATATCTTCTCGTAGATATCTTGATCTTTATCGTTCATCTTGATGTCAGATGATACTTGTTTTAGAAAGATCTAGTGATATCTTTTGTAGTGTTCATGTAAAACTTCACTAAATAATACTTTTCAAATAGGTGTATTAGTATTTTGGTCCCTGTAATTAGACGGTCGATTCAAAGTGATCCCTTAATTCTTTTTTGTCTTCAATCCAATTCCCATTTTATTTTAAAACGATTCAATGTGGTATTTTATGTTAAATTAGATATTAACACCATTTAAAAGATGATCACATGTTAGTCCAAATTCTCTTCTCTTTTCCATATTCTCTTATGACACAATCCCTCCATCCATCCCAATGACACCCATCACCACCACCACCATAACTATTACTTAGATAACACCACCATCATTAAAACTTTCTGAACTCTACTCCCTCCAACTCGATATTAAGACTTTAACGACAACTTCTATTAAATTTTACATTTTTTTATTCAATTTTTAACTAAGTTTTAATATTTATAAAGATTAATAATTAGAGATATTTATGTATGATAATATAAATAAATTATTCTAAATCAAAAATATTATTTACATATTTAAATTATTTTGTTTATAATAAACTTAAATTATGCAAATAAATATTTATTTTTGTGGTTCAAATACAACAAGAGTGAGTGAATAATAATAATAAATAAGAAAGTAAGAGAAAGAATATAATAGAATAGAAAAGAAAGAAAAAGAAAAAAAATAAAGTATTTGGACACGTAAGAGCATCACACTTCTAAAGAAACCGAAAGTGGAGACCCCGCTTTCCCACAAATAATAAAATTCATATATAATAATACAAAGTTTTTAATTAAAGATGACATGACACGAAATTTTTGTGACGGATGCTTTAGTAACCGTTGCTAAATGCTGGCACCTTCACATTGCATTTCACTATTATCACTTCTATTTTTTCTCAATTTCTTTTATTTCTTATTCACTTCTTTTCTTTCTTCATTTAATGCATTATTTTTCTTTTGGTTGAGAGTTTTGGTTTCCACTTTTACATGTCACTTCACATCAATACTTCAACCAAATTATAACTTCAATATCACTTTTTCTTTATAAATATCGACTAAACTAGTTTATATTCATCAAATAAAAGTTTCTAATTATTTTTGTTGTAATTTATGATATTGAAAATACCAAATAATAAATGAAAATTATATTTATATAATTTTTTTGAAATATAAAAAAAATTAAAAATATTTTAATAATTTAAAACAAGATAAATGTAAAATGAATTTATGTAATAACTTATGCTTTCTTATTCAATTTAAAAAATTTAAACATTATTTATGTCTACATTTATCTTTAACTAATATAATTTTTTTAACATTAAAATGTATTTAAAAAATATTTCAAATAAATAAAGTTTGCTTGTGATCCTTATTAACTATTATTAAGAATATAAGTATAAATTTAAGTTTTACTTTGATAAAAATAACAAAAATTAAATATTTATAAATACACAGATCTATAAATTTAATATTTTAAAATAGTAAATAAAAAATAATACATAAATTTTCGTGTAATTATGTTCAACCAATAGTATATATAAATTAATTCTAAACTAATTGTTAAAGTTCAACATTAAACTTTTCTAAAAAAATATTAAAGTGCTGTCATCAAATTAATTTTTAAATTAGAAATTGACAGTTTGTTACTAATTACATTATTTTTGGCCTTCTATCATTAATTTCATTTTAGCAAGTTTTTTTAATGTTAACAATTTATTTTTTGTCTGTATAATTGAAAAAATAATAATAATAATAATAAAGAGAGGAACAGTAGAAAGAAGGAGAAGGATCTACATTACACACACCATTCTCTTCTTTCTAAAAGGTATGTATCATGCATGATATGCATGCCTCATCTCTCTAACTTCATGTACATCATATATTCGTATCTATTCATATATTTACACTTATTTTCTGTTCTTATTTTTTCAAAATTTAAGTTTACAATGAAATAATGATGATGATTATTATTATTATTAATGTAAAATTCAATTGAAATGAAAGATGAGTTTATTTTTGCTGAAGTTTGGTGTTAATATAGGCAACCACAGATCCAAGGCATGACATTAATGATGTATGATGGTTCATGTGTATACCAACTTCACATCTCTCACTTCATTAAAAAACACCTCTTAATTTAAATATAAATAAGAAGAGAAAAAAAAAATAAATATAAAGTCTCTTCTTTTTCTCAACTTGTTAACATTCTCCATTTGTACACTGCAATCGTGGAGAATCTTCGCTCTGCCAAACGCCGTTTTTGGGAATCCGAGTTGTTGTTTTTGTGTTTTTGCTAGATTTATGGTTTTTGTGCTTTTGATTTTGGTTGAAGAATGAAACAGCTAGAAAAAGGTCCATGAGCGACCATTCTCACACCATGCTAGGTTCATTTCTAGATTGTTTGATTCTATTTGATGAATCTGCATTTTGCATTTTATTTTGATTTTTAATTTTATGAGTTTTTGTACCTTACAATTCAGTGACATACAATTAGGTACTAGTTCTGTGTTTTAATGGATTTTTCTTTTGTTATGATTTTGAATTTTTGATTGTGTGTGTGTTTGTGGCAGTAATTTATGATAGGACGGAGGTTGGTGTGAACTTGTTTCGCTGATTCAAGGGTTGCGCATCACCTGTAATTGGTTTTGTGTTGAGACTAAAATGTCTGCATCAGGTATTTTCTGCTCTGTTTTTGTGTATGTTGTGATGATTGGTGAGTCGGTGTGTTAGTAAATTGAATTGCTGATGATGTTTTTTTTTTTTTTCTATGGTTGTTGATGGAATGTGGTGTGGCAGGGTTTGAAGGGCAATGTAGTAATGACGAGAGTAGAGAGAGGAGGTCTGATGTTGAGAACTCCGAAGATGAGAGGAGGCGGTCGAGAATTGGGAACTTGAAGAAGAAGGCGATGAGTGCTTCTTCCAGATTCACTCATTCTCTTAAGAAAAGAGGGAAAAGGAAAATTGATTACAGGGTTCCCTCTGTGTCTATTGAGGATGTAAGAGATGCTGGGGAGGAGACTGCTGTCCATGAATTGCGCCAAAAACTTGTTGAAAGGGGTTCTTTGCCTCCTAGGCATGATGACTACCATACATTGTTAAGGTATATGATCAATTCAAAAGGTTCACATACGAATATCTAATGTTGTCTTTTGGCTCACTCTTGCTATGGTGATCTCTACTTCTTGTTAGGTTTCTTAAAGCCAGGGAGTTTAACATTGAGAAGACAATTCAGATGTGGGAGGAAATGCTTGTGTGGCGAAAGGAATATGGAACTGATACTATTCTTGAGGTAATGACAATAATTTGTCATAGCCATGAAAGAAATATAGGCTGCTTTAGGCTGCAGAATGTTTCAGTGTATATAGGGGCAACACAATTCCTTTATTTATCTGATTATGTAGATTATGAACTTTATCTGTTTGTTTTGTAATTTGAACAAGTTAGACATAAAACCATCCATGAACTTACATCTCATTGCTTATGCTCTCACTAGAATTGGTCATTGGCATGGCATTTTTTAGGCTTTCATGACCAAGCAAAATGGTCAAAAACAGTTCCGCCAGATCTGCTTAATTCTTCTGCAGATAACTTTGGAAGACAAAATTTGTATTTTCTTCACTTCAAGTGAGGCATGCTAGATTTAAATATAGCCACTGGTGGGCTTTCAGCCTTCTACCCAATAGCTTAAGCTTTTAGGAAAGCTAGGCTTTGACAATATTAGAGTCTCTATGGTCATGTGATTAACTCTGTGCTACTATCCCAATTCTGTCCGTGCATCAAGCACGAGTATTCCATGTGAAGGGACATGTTAAAACCATTCATTTACCTAATGGCTTAAGCTATTAGGAGAGTTGGTCCTTGATAGAACAGAGTTATTTGCTCTCTTAATCTTTGAATGTTTCTGCATCAGCATAAATGTACATCAGAAGATACTTCATACACACACTTTTGACGTGAATGTGATAATGTTGTTTAAAAGGATTTTGAATTTGGAGAGCTGGAAGAAGTACTGCAGTATTATCCTCAAGGGTACCATGGGATTGATAGGGAAGGTAGGCCAGTTTACATTGAGAGACTTGGGAAAGCCCATCCAAGCCGCCTAATGCGCATAACTACAATAGATCGATATTTGAAATATCATGTCCAGGAGTTCGAGAGGACTCTGCACGAGAAATTTCCAGCATGTTCCATTGCAGCAAAGAAACGGATTTCTTCGACAACAACAGTATTGGATGTACATGGCCTGGTACGTTGCATTACACAATTATTTGCATGCCATATCACTAATATCAGGTGTATTTCTGTAGTTTGTTTCTCTTTGTATGCCTGATAGTCTATGCTGTATTTTGGTTGTATATTATTTACGTACTTATCCTTTATGTATTTTATCAAATACCTTTATGCATTATATCAAACACGATTTCTGTTTAAAATATTTAAAATCCGTTGTATTGTATTTACTGCGGGAATCTCTCCTGATTGGGTGCTTCTCAATTTTAGGACAGGAGCATACTTGGTTTAAGTTGTTGAAAAGCTTTTCTGCTAAAACTTTATCTGGCACTTCATATGTGTGATGCAGGGAATGAAAAATTTCTCACGTACTGCTGCAAGTCTTTTGTCTGCTATGGCAAAAATAGATAGCAGTTACTATCCAGAGGTTTTTGTCCCATCTTTTCCCAAACTAACTTCTTCACGTCCCTCCTCCATTTTCTTTTATAAAAATTCGTAGTGTATATCTACAGACATTGCATCAGATGTATATCGTCAATGCTGGTTCTGGATTTAAGAAGATGCTTTGGCCTGCTGCACAGAAGTTTCTTGATGCCAAAACTGTTGCTAAGATACAGGTGAATAATTCAACCTTTTAGCTTCAACTCATTTCATAAGATGTATTCCTGCGGTGAACTGACTTTACATTCATTTCCCAATTTTCCAGATTGTTGAACCTAAGTCTTTATATAAATTACTGGAAGTCATTGACTCTAGGTATACATCCATGTCTTCACCATACTGCATTTCTATTCAATCTATTGGTTAATTTGGATTTTGTAAATGAATCTATGCAGTCAGTTGCCAGACTTTCTGGGTGGTTCTTGTACATGTGCTTCAGAAGGTGGATGTCTTCGGTCTAACAAGGGCCCATGGAATGATCCTGACATCATGAAGGTAATATTTCTTTGTATATCTTGTTTCTTTGTATTTGCAAGTGTCAGATTTTGAAAGCATATACAACTTGGAATTGCCTTATCCAACAAACTAGTATATGTTTAACTAATGTTGGATATTCTGATCTTTAGCTGGTACATAATGAGGAGGCAAAATTTGTGAGGCAAATCATTAAATTACCTGATGGACAACACAAATTTGACTCCTTTCAAATGCTCCACCCGTTGAAGGCATGTATCTTGACATTGAGAAGTCGGGACATCACAAGTGTTTGCTTAAGATATATGGAGTTCTAAACATTTTTTTCTCATCTCCCAGGAACGGTGCAGTGATACATCAACAGCTGAATCGGGGTCTGATATGAATGAATACTCCTCTCCCAACAGATACAGGAGCTGTCCCTATCCTTATTTAGCCCCAGTTCGCGAAGAAGTACAGTCTGGAACTGGAACCTTTGAATCTGATTTATCTGAGATTCCTCATTGTTGTCTTTACCTATATGCACGATATTTGTATTTTTGTCTTGAGTTTTTAGTCATACCTAACGCCACATCTTCTGTAGGTTAAAGTACCAGATCGCAATGGCTACTACAGTTGTGATGATAGCTCTCTAGCAGTGGAGAAAGTGATTGAAAGTGATCATTTTCGCCTTAATCAAGAGCAGCCAGTGCAAAGTAATGATGTAGGGAATGTTTCTTGTAGAACAGATTCAAGAGGTATTGTCATGAGATTGTTCAAAAAATTATATTTATATGCTGTTCAGAACCTAAGTTGCAGATATACCTTGTCATATTTGCATGTGGAAGTTGCAAACTCATAATAGCTACGTTCATGCTAGGTATAACTGATTTAATTGGCAATTATTTCAGAGTGTCCTTATCTAATAAACTCACTAGCTTTTTTTCAGGTACTTCTGACAGCAGTTGGTTCGGCATTGTTAAGGAAAAAGTAGAGAAAATAAATATCTTATACGTGGCAAGAGTACTGACATTTTTCACAGAAAAACTAGTTACACTCCTCCACTATTTAACATTCGAATTTTGGAGAACGCAGAACAATATTCACCCATCAATTACCGTGGACCATAACATTCATAACCATTCAGCAGCTGTTGAATCAGGTTCTGAAAGAGAATATATTCTTCCGTGTATACAACGTCTTCAGAGACTAGAAAAAGTCTTTGAGGAACTTAGCAACAAACCTGATGGTATGCCTCAGGAGAAGGAGAAAATGCTAATGGATTCCATGAATAGGATAAAATCCGTTGAGTTCGACCTTGAACAGACCAAGAGGGTATTGGTCTATATTTCCCAGTCATATAGATCTTTAGATTATGCTGATCTGATCGGATGGTGGTTAAACTTTATGCTTTTAATGCAGGTACTACATGCTACAGTGATGAAGCAGCTTGAGATTGCTGAGTTGCTGGAGAACTTGAAGAAAACAAAGTGCCGAGTAAGTTAACATTAACGAACTATGTTATCTGAATGAATATTAACTTGTAAAAAAGGATTTTCCCTGTTTTTTTAACTAGATTTCTGTATCTTTAGATAAGTGAGCTAGCAATTGTCAAACTCTGCTGATGAATTCGTAGTTACAGGCTTACAGCTTACCAGTTTCATCTAAAATTTGAATAAGATCTCAATTTGGTAGTACTAGTTCGGCTTTCCCATCCTATTGTTCTTGTCGTGTTGTGTTTTGTTTCTTTCTTTATCAGCTATAACGCTACAATCACATCTTCTTGGCTCATTTGTTTTTGCAATTGAAACAAGACATCATAAATTACAGTAACACAAAAGAACACTTTTGTAACCGCTTTTAACAAGGATTATTCTTGCAGCAAAGAAGACTATTCTGTTGAATCATTTAAACGTTCAGCAACACAGGTCGTAGGCACCACAAAATATTATTTACATCAAAGAGAAGACACAGTGCAAGCTCACACTTAGATTGGACCAACCAAACCTGAGGCAAAAAAGGACACATTTCAAGCATAATAAGTTTTGGTAGAGCATACATAGAAACACGAGGAATCGAGATGGTACACAGTCCACTTTCTTTCTATAAATAGGATTATAATAATATATAATATAGATTTCCTTTCAAATCTTCTTTGTAATTTTTGGTAGTAAATAAATAGGTGTAAAGGTGTAATTATGCATGGACGAGATATATTCTCTTAAGTTTTAGACAGTTTTGAGAATAGAAAGAAAATGAAAAGGTTTATACAGCAGAAAGTTTAGTAAACCCCTCCCCTTTTGTTGCAGCTAAAGGATTTTGAAAATGTTTTTAAGAAACATTGGAACGATTTTAAGAAACAGTATTGGAATGTTAGATATCTATTTTCCATGTTGGTGGTGCATGTAAGGGTTGTTCAGCTCTCAAACTGTATTCATTATCACAAATTTGGAAGTAGTAGTACTAAACCACTTCAGCTCAAAGACAATTTGTATTGCACACATTGGTAGGCAATTTACAAGTACCGTGCTGATCAGAAACAAACTTTGGCAAATTTATCTTCGTTGTTTTGGCAAATTTTCATTGTGTTTTACCTCTTTCTCTCTATATTATATTTATTTATTTTTTCTTTTATTGTAAAACATACACTCTTTTCTCGAAAGATGTTGCTTTATAGTTTATTTGAATATAAGGATTTAAATATGTTTTTAGTTTTTAATTTTGGATGTGAAATTAAAATTTATTTCTGTCTGAAATAATTTTGATATATTTTGATTTACAAACTTTAGAAATGAATAAATATAGGTATCTTAAGTTATGTTTCTTTTTTACAATATTTCAAAATAATAGTTGAATTAAAATATGTCAAATGGTTCAATTAATCTAAACGAAAACTTAAACTGTTGTTTCATACATAAAAGAAATTGATGTAATTGAACTAGAAAGATATTTATTTATTTTTAAAACTTGAAGATTAATTATATCAAAATATGGGATGGCAATGATTTTAATTTCAAGTTAAAGTTAAAGACTAAAATTATATTTATTCTTAATATAATCTCAAATCTCAAAAGATCATTCGTCATAATAATTTAAAAAAATGTTGTGAGTTTAGAGTATATGAAAAATAGATTTAAGAAAAAAAGAAGAAAGTATTAGTTAATTTACTTACTATATTAGATAGCTTATAGGACGTTGAAATTTTGAATAGATTTGTGGTCCAATGTCTCGAATATAGTGAACATAATAAATACGCAGATGTAAACATGCTATTACTTTTAATATCTCAAATCTCTGTTAACAAATCATCTTATCTATCACTTTCCACTATAATCTATCCCTTCTTACATCTTAAATCAACATTTTTTCTAAAACAATCTAACGAGTGTTGGTTTTAGTTTATTTTTTAATTGTAATTTTTAAAACACAATTTACTTAGTAAAAAATGAATCTGAAATAATCAAATATTTATCTGATCAATAAAAGATTAAATTTAGATTTAAATATTTAAGGCAAGTCAATTAAATGTATATCATTTATACGATTATATATATATATATATATATATATATATATATATATATATATATATATATATTAAAATATTTTTTAATATAATATAAAATAAAAATTTTAATATAAATATATTAAAAAATATTTATATATTTAAAAAAAAATAAAAAAAAATTTAAACTATATATATATATATATATATATATATATATATATATATATATATAATCGTATAAATGATATACATTTAATTGACTT